>MWWE01000001.1_pt1 | contig 63572 bp, 60 predicted proteins | sample 1047301 | NCBI WGS metagenome assembly MWWE01 (sample SAMN06349973, study PRJNA376086) | soil metagenome | isolation source: MS1-1 sample Antarctic (ecotone) soil | place: Antarctica
ACTCGGCTACACGATGACGATGTTTAATGTGCTGGCGAGTTGGTATGGATTACAATATGACAAAGATGGAATTCTGCATCTTTCGATTGCAGAATTCTCACTTTAATTTACTAGCACCAAAGGTTAATAGGTTTTATTTGAGTTAATCTAAAAACCTGACAACTTCTAAACGTAAAAACCTAAATCCATCTAATTGAAATTATTTGTGTCGCGTTTTCTCGGAACGGGAACTTTCTCACGATCAGGCTTTTCAATCCATTCTTCATTGAGCAAATTCGTCGTGCCTTCGGTGATCGAAGCAACGGGTTGGTGCGGCGGCAATTCTTCAAATTCGCCTGTTTCAATTGATTCGGGAATGTGTCGTGTCGGAATATGTTGGGTTTGTGTTTCGGGTTTTTCTAAAGCACGTTTGAGACGATTCCAACCGAAGAATGATGAGAGCATCGCAACTATTACCAAACCGCCGCTTATCGAAAGTAAACCGATAAGTGCTTCAGAATCAAGCACTTTCAAGAGACCTAAAATTAAAATTGCCGCCATCAAAATTACAGCAATCGGTGCGGCAACTGCCGAGCCGACGACGGAGGTTTTTGCCGCACGGGTTTCCGCCATCATTCGCAAAACTTCCAGTTCCGCCTGTTCATTGGTGAGAGGTGCTCCGCAGCGGCGGCAGAATTTTGAATCGTCGGTTGATTCGGTTTCGCAGACCGAACACATTTTTTCAACGGCGTGCGTTTTTGAAATTGCCGCAATCGTCTTGGCTTCCTGCACGACGATACTTTTTTCGCCATTATTGAGCCACGGGTGTTTTATCAAATAATCAAAAGTTACGCGGGTAGAAGTTTCACTCAAAGATTTGAGGCGAACCGTTAAATTCATCGGATAATCAAGGACATCCGCCGAACCATACCAGGTTCCCCAACCTTTTGCTCCACGTCGTCCGAGAATATTCGGTTCTTCTTCGATAATGTCATAATCCAAAGATTCCATTGAGTTTATAAGCTGCAAACGAACCGTTTTGATGTTGCCCGCCAAAACCTTTTTAACATAAAGTTCCGTGGTTTGTTCAACTGAATATACGCTGCTATTTATGTTTGCCATATAATTTACACAAAGTTCAACTTTTTTAATTATACGGTTTATTTTAGCAGAGAGTTCATCAATTGTTAAAAATTCGTGTGAAAATACAATTCGCCAATGAAATTTTCGCAGAAAAATGATAATTATAATTCTATGAACGTAACACATTTATATTGTTCGGCTTGCGGCAAAGAATATCGCTCAAATGAATTACACAATCTCTGCACCGATTGCGGAAAGCCTCTGTTGGTTAGCTACGATTTAAACAAAGTTTCCGAAACTTTAACCAAAGAATCTTTGAAAACTAGAGTTTCGACGCTCTGGCGTTATGAAGAAATTCTGCCGGTTGAAAATATTGAAAACCGTATAACTTTGGGCGAAGGATGGACACCGCTTCATCACGCGAAAAATTTGGGCAAAAAATATGATCTGCCGAATTTGTTTATAAAAGATGAATCAATAAATCCGACGCAGAGTTTCAAGGCACGCGGAATTACAATGGCGGTTTCGATGGCGAAGGAATTGGGCGTTGAAAAAGTTGCTGTGCCGTCGGCGGGAAATGCGGCGGGAGCTTTGTCGGCTTATGCGGCACTTGCCGGAATGGAAGCACATATTTTTGTGCCGATGGACACACCGCGAGCTTGTATTATCGAATGCAAATCACTCGGAGCAAATGTAAATCTGATTGACGGTTTGATAACTGATTGCGGAAAAATTGTCGGTGAACGCAAAGATGCGGAAGGTTGGTTTGATGTTTCGACCTTGAAAGAACCTTATCGCATCGAAGGCAAAAAAACGATGGGTTACGAACTTGCCGAACAAATGGATTGGAATCTGCCCGATGTCATTTTTTATCCGACGGGCGGCGGAACAGGTTTGATCGGAATGTGGAAAGCATTTGACGAAATGGAAGAAATGGGTTGGATAGATTCTAAACGCCCGCGAATGGTTTCCGTTCAGTCGGAAGGCTGTTCACCGATAGTTGATGCATTTCATCAGAATTTAGAACACGGTGCTGAAATTGAAAATCCTAATACGGTCGCATCGGGTTTGCGTGTGCCGAAAGCTATCGGCGATTTTATTATGCTCGACATCTTGCGAAAATCGGGAGGAACTGCCGTTGCTGTTTCCGATGTGGAGTTGGTAAAAGATTCCGAAGAGATTGGAAAAAACGAAGGGATTTTTGCCGCTCCCGAAGGCGGTGCGTTGCTGGCGGCTTTGAAAAAATTATTAAAAACGGGCGAAGTTCAAAAAGATGAGCAGATAGTTTTGTTTAATACGGGTTCAGGAATTAAATATCTCGAAGCGTTTGAATAAATTTAACTGACAGAAGATTATATTTCAGAATCAGCGGTCATTTTTCGATTTGTTAAAATCAGCAGTTTGCGATATATTTTCAAATTGCCAATTATTTGCGGAGAAGTAGCATAATTGGTAATGCAGTAGTCTTGAAAACTACCGCCCTTACGGGCTTGCAGGTTCGAGTCCTGTCTTCTCCGCCACTTTTTTATTAAGGGATTTTAGTAAGTTTACAGCTTATTGGAATCCCTTTACTTTTTGCCTTTGTCCCCATCTTTGTCCCCACTTCATAGGATTTAAGACATTTATTGAGAAATTTGCGTTATATTTATCTGTTTTAATCAGTCAACAATTTGCACGCTTCAAAGAACTTAATAAGAAATATAATTTATTTTGGGGTTGATTTTCAACTCTTATTGAAAAGTATTATTCAATCAATTTTGTTTGTGGTTAAGGTTTTCTAATTTATCTCTAAAACTTAGCCAAAACCTCTTTTGATCTTTTGTGCAAGTTTCAATAAATGAATTGATATGTCCGATAATTTCAGACCGTTCTTTTGAATCTACGGTTTCATATTGAGCAAGCATCTTTTCTTGCTGTTTATCTAAATATGCTTTCTTAGCATCCATTTGTTTTTGTGTTAAATTCATAATTGACTCCAGTTGATTTTTATAATTGATTGGTGAGAAAGGCTTAGAGAGGTGCGAACTTTCTAAGCCTTTCGTTTTTATGCAAATTGTCGTTTCATTGATTGACGAATTATGTTTACTAACGAAGCTCCCGCGATGTGATAACAGACAAGATTTCTTTCACTAGCCCAACACTCACATTGAGCCAGTTTTTCGCCGTTCTTAACATCGAAACGAACAGTATAAGAATTTGAATTGTTTGCAGATTTAACTTCAAAAGTTCTATCTGAAATGAAAATGACTTTCGGCTTCAATTGCTTACATTTTTTGATTGCGTTTTGTGTATTTTCTTGTGTTAATTTAATCATTCTGTTTTCCTCTCTGATTTATTATTTGCTTTTTCTGACTAACAAGAATATTATAATTCAAGTTACGTAACTTGTCAATGATAAAGTTGCGTAACTTGATAAAAAAGTATATTTTTTTTATATAAAATTATGCCAACTAAATTATTAAGAAAACAGTTTCTTTTGACGGAAGAAGAAAATAAAAAGATCGAAGCAGAAGCCAAAAAACAAGGTTTATCTGTTTCTAATTTAACAAGGAAAAAACACGGTTTGAAGCCACTTGAAGCAGGCGGAAAACGTAAAAAAGCAGGAAGACCTTCAAACTCGAACTAATCATCTACACAAAATTTCTGTTTCGCCCTCACGTTTAATAAATTATTAGACATCGTTAATGAACCATTTATTCTTGATAATCCCTGTAATATAAACACCTACACAAGCACCTGAAAGCCCCCCAGCAAGTGAGGAAAAAATCCCTAAAAAAACAAATGATGAGAAGACAAACCTAAGCATAATCGCATTATACATTAATATCAGTATACTAAAGAGAATGGGAATACTCATTAGCCATAATCCCCACTTCCACCCAACCTCGTGCTGCAAAAATCCGAAGATTAAGCCCAATAATAAATAAGAAATGAAGAAGATCGTAAACATCGAGAATAAAACGACCAAGTGCCATACCAATCGCTCGTGAACTAATCTAGGAAAAATAGAGCGTAAATTCTCTACAACAAGGTTGACAATGGCGAATGAAATTGCACTAACAACTAAACCGGCAATTACAGCAAGCAATTTTAACAAGGGGTTGTATTTAGCTGAAAGTCCTTTGCGTTTAACAATATCGCCAGACTTTAAAACTCGTCCACACTTAGGACAACTTTCAGCAGTTATAGAGCATAAGCATCTACAATCTGGACATTCACCAAGGTTCATTAATTTTATCCTCTAAGCAAGTTTAAGTTCAGATGCTTAACGATTGAGATGACGTGGGACGAAACCAACCACACGCAACTCCGAGTTAAACAAAATATATTGATAACAAAGTCGCTGTTTCGCCCTCACATCTACTGAATTGTTGGCTGTTGCCGTTGATTTCCACGACAACGCTAAATAAGACTTTGTTGATATAAATAACCTTCACCCTTACTTCTTATATGCGTCCTTAACATTTTCAACAAAGTTATCAACGACTTTTTCCTTAACCTTCTTCTGAAGCTCAACACATTTCGGATTCGCAGGTGATAATTCGTGACTTGCACAATACTCACTAGTCTTAAGAACGAAAACATCTTGCACACACGGAACTGAATAATCAGAACTACTAGAATGTGCCCGACACTGTGATTGAACCTGAAGAAATGACTTTCTATCAATAATTTGGTCTTCGGCATTATCAACAATTTGGTCTTCGGCACTAATACATGCACCTAAACTAATAATAGCCAATCCAGAAACTAGCGAAATTGCTAAAATTTTTCTACGAAACATAAAATTTATACCTCCTGAGATGCTCGCATTACACGAGGCGGCTAACGATTGAGATGATGTGGGGCGAAACCGACACCAAATCATAAGAGCTTTGGCAATGCCTCCAACATCTTCCTATGTCGTAAAATTGTCTCCCAAAATCAGCGTTTATCTCTCCTTAGACCATTCCGAGCAGGGAGAAGTGTCAGCACCAAACTATAAATTAGTCTCGTTTCGATTTCACCACGAGACATCGAACTTTGATTTAAACTGAACACCAGCCTTGTTAGATAGATTTTTTATAGTCCTTTGTTAGTTAAAAGTCAACCAATTATCTGATTTTATCTTATGTTGATGGTTGAATTTATTCCGTGTTCAAAATACTTGCAACAGTTTCCTTTTTCAAACCATTTCCATTTTTCTTATTATAATCGTCAATTAGAATATCGCTACAAACCCCCGCAATTTTTGAGTAAGCTAAAAGAGTTAGATAAGATGGCTCTCTAATCCCTCTTTCATACTGTGATACATTGCTTCTTGAAACATTTTCATCTAATCCAAGCCTTACAATAATTTCATCTTGTGATAATCCAAAAGATTCTCTGATCTGAAATAATTTCTCTGCTAACTTCTCAGGTCTAGGACGTTTGTTAGTTCCCATCAAGATTACCTCCTGATAGAAACTTTTGACTTTTCGAGCCATTTGGCTCTACAATACTTTCAATTAAAAAATTAGCCGTAAGAATCAAGTTGAAACTTACGTCTTTCATACTGCCTTAGATTTTTGTTTCCTCTGGCATAAATGAATTCACACTACGTTATCAAAATTTATCTAAATTACAAGACTTGGAGAAAAAACTATGAAAAAGACTCAATTCTTTCTACTACTACTACTTACAATGTTTTTGATTGCATCCTGTGGCACTAAGAGTGGTTTGACCGAAAAACAAGATGAAATTGCTAAAGATGCTATCGAAGAATTAAATAAAATTAGTGCAGCAACAGAAATTGGAATAAATAAAATTGAATATTCAAAAATGCTAATTGATGCCAAATCAAAAGTTAATCAAGTATCTCAAGATTTACCCGATGGAGAATTAAAGCAAAAAATTGAAGAAGCAATGGAAAATTACATTGATGCCTATATACTATGGGATGAATTAGATGAATTAAAAAGTCAAGATATACAATCTTTGATTGTGTGTCTTGACCAACAAAACCCTGAGAAAGAAGATTTAAATGAAAGTCCTTTGGGAAAGGTAGCTGATACATTTGGAAGGTTGATATGTAATCCCGTAGCAAAGGGAATAGTAATAAAATATAAAGAAATACCTGTTCGTGACTTTGATGGAAAAATAACAGATAAGGCTGATATTCGGTTTAACTTAAATAAGAAAGAGGGTATAAGTTTCATCTGGTTTCAAGCAACGAAAAACATAAAAAATGCAACTTCTTTGTTAGAATAGAAAGATTAAGTGTATATCTAATTATCTTTCTTCATTTTTATAGTTAAGGTGTAATTTTATGGATTGTTGCTTTGGCATCATTATACTTCTCATAATTGTAGGTGTAGTTTTTATGTATTAGCAAACTATATAATACTTATATACTACCTTCTAGAAGGTCTGTATGAATTACTACAAAAATACTTAGGCAAACTTACCCAAAAATCTAAAGATGAGAAAATTGCCAAGCAAGTTGCTATCAGACAAGAAGAATTAGAAAGCTATACATTAACCTCAGAATATAACTTAATAAAGCAATTCGTGAAGAAAAATTCTGATAATAAGAATGCGGAAGAGTTGCGGAAACTCTATTTACTTCTTGAAACAAAAGGTTGGTCAATTACATTAAGCGAGTTAAAAGATTTGGTAAAGAAAGAATCTAAGATTCAATTTATTCAAAATGCAAAATCTAAAATTTTGACTAATAATCCAACAAATAAGGACGAGATTTTAATGTCATACCTCAGCCACTACCAACCGAATGGCTCAGAATTAGTTGCTTTGGAAGAAATTCTAAAAGAGAGAAAACTTTCAATAAACAATTTAGCAACATTACAAACAAATTTGGAAAAGATACAAAAAAAAATTGAACTTGAGCAATATGAAGAAAACCTACTTGATGATAATTAGTTTTTTTAAATTCTTAAAGTGTTGAAAATGTTTCTTTAAGGGTTCAAATCGAAAAAATGAGTTAAAAACTTCAACTTTTCAAAATTTGCATCCGACCTGTGAAGCAGTTAAGTTGTTTATTCTAAGCACCTTACCTATTGTAAAATAGGTGCGGGGAGTGCCAAAAGATACATAATTTCTCTCGACACTTTTTGTTTTTAGAAAATCATTCGATTTTCAATTCAGTTTGTTTTTCGGTTTCACAATCCAAACTCATATCGCCATCGTTGTTCACTACGTTCATTCCGTTCGTTTCCAGTAATGAACGAACACCTTTCTTAGAATCAGGTAACTCAGCATTTGCTTCTTTTATAAGTTCATTTACTTTTCCAAGAGATATACTCATAATTTCTTTAATCTCTCTTTGAGTTTTGCCTTGAGATTCAAGTTCTTTAGCTGTTTGTCTTTCTTCACTTCTATTTTTTCCATTTACCTCTCGGATATGTTCACTTTCGTATCCAGATTCGAGAAAAGAAAAGTGCAAAAAGTTAGTCAACTTATGAAGTTCAAATACACAAACATTATTACTCCCATAAACATTTTCAGTATTTCTTTGCTTTAATTGCTTCAAGTATCTTAGATTTTCATCTTTTTCAGACTTACCGATAGCAAAGATAGAATCTGCAAAGTTAGAAAGCATTTTAGAACCTTGTAAATCATTTTGAGTTAGTGGTTGTAAAGAATACCTTTTTGGAGTATGAGCAAGAACTAAGAAAGAAACATTATGTTTTTCTTTTATAGCTTTCAATCGTTTCATCAAAGGTAAAGCATCTTTTGCTCTCTCAGTATCACTTTTTAGATAAGTTAAATTATCAATGATAATGATTCTTACATCTTCCTAATAAGGACGAGATTTTAATGTCATACCTCAGCCACTACCAACCGAATGGCTCAGAATTAGTTGCTTTGGAAGAAATTCTAAAAGAGAGAAAACTTTCAATAAACAATTTAGCAACATTACAAACAAATTTGGAAAAGATACAAAAAAAAATTGAACTTGAGCAATATGAAGAAAACCTACTTGATGATAATTAGTTTTTTTAAATTCTTAAAGTGTTGAAAATGTTTCTTTAAGGGTTCAAATCGAAAAAATGAGTTAAAAACTTCAACTTTTCAAAATTTGCATCCGACCTGTGAAGCAGTTAAGTTGTTTATTCTAAGCACCTTACCTATTGTAAAATAGGTGCGGGGAGTGCCAAAAGATACATAATTTCTCTCGACACTTTTTGTTTTTAGAAAATCATTCGATTTTCAATTCAGTTTGTTTTTCGGTTTCACAATCCAAACTCATATCGCCATCGTTGTTCACTACGTTCATTCCGTTCGTTTCCAGTAATGAACGAACACCTTTCTTAGAATCAGGTAACTCAGCATTTGCTTCTTTTATAAGTTCATTTACTTTTCCAAGAGATATACTCATAATTTCTTTAATCTCTCTTTGAGTTTTGCCTTGAGATTCAAGTTCTTTAGCTGTTTGTCTTTCTTCACTTCTATTTTTTCCATTTACCTCTCGGATATGTTCACTTTCGTATCCAGATTCGAGAAAAGAAAAGTGCAAAAAGTTAGTCAACTTATGAAGTTCAAATACACAAACATTATTACTCCCATAAACATTTTCAGTATTTCTTTGCTTTAATTGCTTCAAGTATCTTAGATTTTCATCTTTTTCAGACTTACCGATAGCAAAGATAGAATCTGCAAAGTTAGAAAGCATTTTAGAACCTTGTAAATCATTTTGAGTTAGTGGTTGTAAAGAATACCTTTTTGGAGTATGAGCAAGAACTAAGAAAGAAACATTATGTTTTTCTTTTATAGCTTTCAATCGTTTCATCAAAGGTAAAGCATCTTTTGCTCTCTCAGTATCACTTTTTAGATAAGTTAAATTATCAATGATAATGATTCTTACATCTTCCTTCTTGATTTTAGTTTCGATAGCAGATATTAAGGAGTTCTCAAAATCTCTTTCGTCATTTCCCAAATCTATATCTCTGTTAAGTTCAAGCCTCAAAAAATCCTTATCAAACTTGTAATTATTAATGTATCTACCTAAATTTGGTTCAGAATATCTTGTTGTGAACTGTCTATCATTTAATTCAAAATCAAGGTAAAGAATCTTTTGTTTTTCAACTTCTAACACAAAAGGTTTTACAGATTCACCTTTAGTTATACTATCCGCAATTTGAACAGCTAAAGCACTTTTACCTGCATTTGAATCTGAAAATAAAATGCAAATCTCACCTTCAAACCATAATTCACCAAATAGCATCTTTGGTATTGGTTTCTTGCTGGCTTCTTCCATCCATTCATTTGCAGGCTTAACTATAAATAAATCATTTGATTTTGTTCGTTCATTTTTACTTAACCCTAGTTTTTGAACGATTTGAACAAATGAACACCCCGAATGACAGAAAAGCAACATTTCATTCTCATCCTGTTTAACTGAAAGACTCGGATTAGTGTCATTATGTGCAGGACAGCAAGCCATCCAACCATCACCATTTACACTTACCTTTTTCAACTTAGGTAAAACATCTTTCTCTACGTCAACTTTGAATTTCGATTTTTCAAAAGATTCATTAGCAGTAAGTTTTATTTCAGTTTCCAAAACTTTAGGCTTAGGAAAAGCCTGTTGCATTTCCTCAAGCGTAAATCTAATTTCAGGCTCAAAATGAGTTATTTCAACCATTTTGTATTGATAATCATCTATTTCTGTATTATAAGAAACGTGATTAAAATTTGGTAATCTCATTAACCTTGCGGGATTCTTAATAACTGAATCACCATCAAAATAGTCAATTAAACCTAACTGAATATCTTTCCATTCATTCGCGGAACAAACCCCATCTATTAACCAATAAGCGTGAACGCTCCTTTTAGTTTCAATTTTAATACTTGGTTGTATTGGAGAACGGTCTAAAGCTATATGTTGTTCTTCTAGCGAAAGTTCATCATTTTCCATAAAAAACGCATTAAATTTCTTAATCTCTGCATCTTTATTACCACCGGAATTTACTACAAAGTAGATGCCACTATCTTTATTGAAATCTTTTAGCGTTTGAAGATGCTCCTCATCTTTAAGATTCTCTATTTTAGTGGTTATTGTATTTGGCTCAATTCCGCTAGTGCCTTTAGCACCTAAAGTCCCTAAGTGAATAAGACCCTCATAACTGTTGGTTATGGCTTCAAGGAATTCGATTAATTGTGATTAAAATTTGGTAATCTCATTAACCTTGCGGGATTCTTAATAACTGAATCACCATCAAAATAGTCAATTAAACCTAACTGAATATCTTTCCATTCATTCGCGGAACAAACCCCATCTATTAACCAATAAGCGTGAACGCTCCTTTTAGTTTCAATTTTAATACTTGGTTGTATTGGAGAACGGTCTAAAGCTATATGTTGTTCTTCTAGCGAAAGTTCATCATTTTCCATAAAAAACGCATTAAATTTCTTAATCTCTGCATCTTTATTACCACCGGAATTTACTACAAAGTAGATGCCACTATCTTTATTGAAATCTTTTAGCGTTTGAAGATGCTCCTCATCTTTAAGATTCTCTATTTTAGTGGTTATTGTATTTGGCTCAATTCCGCTAGTGCCTTTAGCACCTAAAGTCCCTAAGTGAATAAGACCCTCATAACTGTTGGTTATGGCTTCAAGGAATTCGATTAATTCCTTGTGATTTTCATTTTCTATTGTCATAATTTTTATACCTCTACCGTTCTTTCACGGATGTAAAAGTTAAAGTTTGTGGCTAACAATTCTTTACTGTTCTTTAACAAGTATTTGCTAACTACTTTCTCAATCAACAGATTATTTCTGTGATAGTAAGTTCTATTATTTTCAGATGGATATACCACGCTACAATAAAAATTACCTTGAAAAATGTCTTTTCCATTTTCTTGTAACTGATTAAATTCCGTGTCTGAATAACAAACACCTACTTTTTGAAAGGCAGTTTTGAATTGACTTCTTGTAATATCTAATTCGGTTGCCCAACTTTTTCCAATTAAACACTCTTGGTCTTGACTGCCTTTACCAGCGTGTTTAACAAAACGCTTTGGAAACATACGAAAATAGTATTCAAGTTTGCTTATTGTCGTTAAAACATTCCTTTGAACTCTTTGCTGTATGTCTTGGGTTTCTAGTGTTGATTCCAAAACGGCTTTTGGAACGATTGCTATAAGATTCTTCTTGTGAATCCTTTTTATTTTTAATTTATTCATAATAAATTTGTGTTACTATTGCAACATTGTTGTATCTGTGAAACATCAAGGATATATTTTTTTCCTTATCTCTTGAGTTTCATAACAAAAGGTTTCGATTTTAGATACAAAAATACTGGCAGTTTTATTGAAAAGAATTATTCAAAAAACATAATCGAAACTAATTAAATTGTATTTGCTTTTTATTACAGATGTGCTATTATTATAAATAGCAAGGGGTAACAAAAAGACTCCGCAAAATAGACGTAAAAAAGTCTATTTTTAAGATCAAAAAGCAAATTCTTAAAGTTTCATCGCTTGTGGATTTGCTTTTTTCTACTTCCAACATTATATCAAATTTTTATGGTTTTGTCAAGATTCCTGCCTTAACAAAATCGCTAATAAAATCCTAATAAAATCGCTAATAAAATCGCAAATAAAACCGCTTTGAAGTTTTCTCACCCACTTCGCTATATGGTTGAATATAAAAGAGTTAGCTAGATTAAAATCTGTAACCTTTTTAAATACAGTAACTTAACTGAGTTGCCAAAAACTTTGTTAATTATCTCTGAGAATGACTGCTAGAATGCCTCTATTTTGCGTGTTTAAAGCCTCAGATCGTTTTAAATTTGAAATTGGGGTAATGTGTGGGAGTTTTCCTTTCAGGGCATTCAAACGTCATTATTCATTTTTGAGTTGAATTGATTCCAAAATTGATTTTTTTCAGATTTCCGCAACTTTTTTAAATTCATTGCTTAAATCTTCGGCAGAAAAATTAAGGTAACGCCGAAAAGTTCTTAATTCTGTGTGTCCAGTTATTGCCATAGCAACTTCTGTTCTCATTCCAGACCGAACAAATTTAGTTGTTGCTGTATGTCTTAAATCGTGAAAACGACAATTCTCAATATCTGCTAACTTACAAAGTCTTTTCCATCCATTTTTAATATCTTTTACATTGAAAACAAAATTTGTCGTGCGTGATTCGTATAAATGGTTTAATTCTTTGATTACACGATCTGACATAGGTATTATTCGTTGCTTTGCGGTTTTGGTATTTGATGCAATTAAAGTGATGATTTTTCTTTCAAAATCAATGTAAGTCCACTCTAAGTTTTTTAATTCTCCAAAACGGCAAGCCGTGTCAAGTGCTGTAACAATAATCGGTTTAAGATGCTTCAAAGTTTTTCTACCTTGTTTACTTTTATTTTCAAAAGCAAGCATTAACCTGCTTTGCTCTACGTCTGTTAAAATTCTTTCCCTTGATACTTCATCTGCAACTGAAATTAAAAATTTAGGTGCAAAGTTTATGATTCTATCTCTTAATGCTAAATTGAAAATCTTACGTAAAAGAGAAAGTTCACGGTTGACGGATGCAATGCTTCTTTCTGTTCCTTTATAAGTAGGAGTATTGAGTCTTTTACTCCGATAAACATCTATATCGTAAGGTGTAATAAGTCTAATTTTAGCTTTTCCAAAATGGTCAACGACTGGATTGAGATAGTGAATTACGAATTCATCGAATCCTTTTAAACCTTCAATTCTTTTGCCATTTCGGATTACTGCCTCTTTCAAGTGAGTGTTCTTTTTCTCTTTTACGTAATCTGCAAAAGTTATATTTTCATTGGTGAGTGTTCTTTTCTCTTCCCATATTTTTTCAATCTTATTTATCCATTTGATCGCATCTCTTTCATTACGTTTTCTTGTATTATGCTTTTTGAAAACTTTGCTTTTATATTCACGAACTCCTAAATTATTGGTTTCGGAAAACTCTGCACGTATTGCCTTATCTTTATACTTTCTTAACTTTTTGCTCACTTAATAACTCCTTAAATCTTGTTTTATTAAGTAATTAAAAGCGTGCAACTTGCATATACTATGTCCCCACTTTTGTCCCTATCCACAAATAAATCATTATTTTCAAAAGCATTTTTCTTTATCAAAGACAAGTAAAACCTTTAGGAGAGAGAGATTTTAGGAATATAGAAAAGAATATCTACACTTGAAAACTACCGCCCTTACGGGCTTGCAGGTTCGAGTCCTGTCTTCTCCGCCACTTTTTTATTAAAAAGTTTTTTTCACCAAATCTTTTTTTATTACTCAATCCAACTTTGCCTCCAGAACCATTTCTGTTTGATTTTCTCTAAATCTTCTTAATTTTTCTCTCAATTCAGGACGCGAATTAGCTAAGATAGAAACCGCAAAAAGTGCGGCGTTTCTTGCACCTGCATCGCCGATTGCCAGAGTTCCGACAGGAATTCCGGCGGGCATCTGGACGATTGAAAGGAGCGAATCCATTCCCGATAACGCACGGCTTTTGACGGGAACACCGAGAACGGGCAAAACCGTCTGCGAAGCACACATTCCGGGCAGATGTGCCGCCCCGCCCGCCCCGGCGATGATAACTTCGATGCCGCGTGATTCGGCTGATTTTGCAAATTCAAAAAGCAGATCGGGCGTGCGGTGTGCGGAAACGACTCGTGCTTCGTGTTCTACGTCGAAATCTTTCAGAATGTCAACGGCGTTTTTCATCGTGTCCCAATCGGATGTGCTGCCCATAATGATTGAGACCAGCGGATTTTTAATTTCGGTTTTTTGTTTTTTGTTTTCGCTCATTTGTTTAACAAAATAGAAAAGATGAGCGATAAAATCAATCTATCATTCATCTTTTAAATTTATTTCTAAAATTTCAGTTCCTTATTCTTCTTCGTTTCCATCTTCGTCTTCCTCAGACTTTTCCTCAGATTCTTCAGTCTTTTCTGATTCTTCCTCATCTACAACTTCTTCACCCTTTTGCAGTTCTTCGCCAACCGCATTTACTACGCCGCCGATCAAAATTACCATTGCAGTTAAATACAGCCAGAGCAAAAGTATGATAATTGACCAACCGAGCCGTAGGTTTTTGAATAGGAATCGAAAAAACTTAGATAAACGCGGAAGCCGAGTGATAAAACGATCCACAGAATAATTGCCGTAATCGCACCGGGCGTGATCCAATTCCACGAAAAAGGATCGTGATTCGGGGCGAAATTATATAGAAGGGCAAATGCTAAAACCAATGCGATACCGACAACGATTATTGAAAATGCAGTTAAAATAAAATACGAAGTAATTTCTATGCCGAGCGGAGATAATACCAGATTAATAAATTGACCGCCGAAAAACACTATGCCGAGTGCGAAAAATATTAATAGAGCAATACCGAGTGTGAGCAAAACTGAAGTTAATTTATATTTAAACCACGAGCGGGTTTCCTCTAAATTGTAAATATCATTGAGTGCGATGCGTAAGCTGTCCACGCCCGCCGAAGCCGACCACAGGGCGATCAATATCCCGAAAGTCAATTTGCCGCCGCCGCCTTCTTGTGCGATTTCGGCAATTGTATCCCGAACCAATGTGATTGCCGCCGCCGGCATAACCTGCTGAAGATATACAAATAATTCCTGCTTAACATCCACCGCCGCATCAAGAAAAAGTCCCACCACATTCAAAAGAAACAAGAGCAGCGGAAAAAGTGCAAATATAAAATAAAAAGCAACCTGTGCCGCATTGCTCATAATGTCTTCGGCAATAAATTCTTTGTAAACCTTTTTAGCGTATTCCTTATAACTTACTTGCATATATTTTCCCTTGTAATATTTTTTAAATATGCGATCTTTGTCGAAAAAATCGAATCTGAAAATTTATTATATATTTTTTATATTTTGCCACGAATAAACATAAAAAGACACGAAAGCTATCAAAAAAATTTCGTGAACTTTCGTGTCTTTTTCCGGCTGATTTCTTATGAAGAATTTTACAAATCTTCCAGCAACCTTTCTGCATCGCGTTTATAACTTTCGTCTTCACGCTCGTAATTTTTATTTAATGGTGCTTCTAAAATCCATTCCAGATGCTCACGTGCTTTGTCTTTTTTGCGTGTCGAGATATAAAGTTCGGCGAGGAATAAATGATTCAAATAAAACTTCGGACCAAATTCCAAAGCTTTTTCAAAACACTCCAAAGCCTTTTTATTATTCCCGAGCGAGAGCGGAAAACCCGGAGCTTTGTGATAAAGTCTGCCCAAAATCCGCCATGCTCCGCCGTAAAAATAACTTTCATCAAGTTCGATGCACTTTTCAGATAAATCCTTAATCGGAGTTATCAACGAAAGGCTTTTCATAATCCCCTTTTCCTGTCCGTAAGAACCGTAATTTACTGAAAGCCAAAAATTTGCTTCGAGAGAATCTTCATCTACTTCAACGCCTTGTTCGCCATATTCCACACCTTTGTCATAATAAAATAGCTTATCTTCCGCATCAGCAGTTTCGCCCTTCCAATAATAAATCTCGGCAAGCAAACCATACGCCCAACCGCACGTTTCATCTTCCTCGATGAGTTCAATCAACTCTTCATGAGCCGTTTCCATATTATCTTCGTCCAACTCACGCTCATCAATAAGTTTTCGCACCAAGTTATAAGTTTTCTTATGTTTCATATTTACTTGAATATTCTTTCATCAAAAGGAAATTTTTCAATCTCGATAATTTTTATTTTTGAAAACTCTGAATGATGAGGATTTATCAGCAAATTATAATCGCCTTTTGTAACTGCCGAAGGAATTTGCAGAACGCAGTATTTGTTCTCGGCGATGAATCTATCTCCGACGGCTTGCGTTGCGGCGGGATGCGGAAAAGTGTTCCAATCGGGCGGCAAATCCGCTTCGGTTAGTTTTTGCAAAGAAATATGGTCGGGCAAATATATTGTGAGAATTACGTAATCGTCGGGAATTGTTGCCAACGTCAGATGAACCGCGACTTCCGCCATTGCCAGCGAACGGTTTGAAGTTGTGTAAATAATTTCCACACCGATTGAATTCCATCTCGCTCCCTTTAACGCCGCACCTTTTCCCGAAAGCGGCGAAGCATATTTTTCGCGTGAAAGTCTGAAGGCTTCCATTATTAAACTAAAATTCCGTGATTGATGTGTGTAAGTTCGCTGATGACCATTTCTTTACCGTAAGAATCTTTTAACAATTCCATCGGCTTCATATTTCCCAACGCAAAATTCGGCGTGTCTAGCCACAACTTGAATTTTTCCATATCGCCGAAAACTTCTTTGCCGACATTCGTAACTTCCGCCATCTCAATAATTTTTTCCGAATGAATCGGTTTGAAAGACTGTGAATTTTTCTTATAACGCTCCAAAGTTTTGGTCGAAACACTCAAAAACTCCGCCCAATTCGCTTCGGTAAATGGTGTAATATCTTTTATCAAACTAAACAACGAATACGGAACGCCTTCTCTTATCAATTTAATAATTAGCATTTTGTCGGAAAGAAATTCGCTGTAAGTTAATTTATTTTTAACCTTTCTAACGCTCTTACTTTCAGAATAAAGAAGCGTCGAAATTGCTTTATCTACTTTTTGCTCAACATTCATAAAAACTCCTGTCGAATTAAATTTTCGACATTTGTCTGTAAATATAAGACAATGTTCCATTTAATGCAAGTTATTTTGAATGTAAAAAAGGACGAAGCCGAGACTTCATCCTCATTCTTTCATAATTCAATTTTGAATCTTAAACCGAATAACCGCGTTCGCCGTCAAAGTGGTAAAGATTTACGGTTTTGATAACGTCTTTTATTTTATTTCCTCAATCTAATTCTGCTCGAATTTATCATCAAATTCTTCCTCATTGTCCGAATTGAAAACCCTTTTTATAAAATATGGTTTTTTATTTTTGTCTTTTTGTAATTGAAAAACTCCTTTTTTATTTAAAGTGTAGAAATTATAAATGTTCGTTATTTCGAAGCCGGGCGTATAGGTAAAATTACTTGTTGAACTTAAAAAATCTATAGTTCCATCTTTTCCAAAATCATAAAGTTTCAATTCAATGTCTGTCCGAAAATTGCCGAAAAAGTTTTTATTTTTCGTTTTCAAATCGTAAATCAAATAAAAGCTGACACTGCACATTAAACCTGTGCAGGGAGAATTGCCCATACTAATTCCAATTAATTCTCTACCATTTATCTTAAAAAGTTTTATTTCATCCCAGTTATTTACAATATTGCCATCAATTTTCGCTTCATCATCAGCATCATTGAGAGATGATTCGTTTTTTACTGAAAATAAATCATCATTTATTTTTACTCTTGCTTCTTTAAAGGAGTGAAACCAAGTGATTTTGTGATTTGAAACTTTGATCGTTTCCTCTCTTTCGTTGCGAACTCCGTCGTAATCATTATTTATTGTCAATAACGGTTTTATTTCACGACTAAGAAGATAATTTTCAAATTTTTTCTCAACTGCTCCTTTAGTTCGTGGGGTATTTTCAGGAATTTGAGTTTTATTTTCTTCTAATGGCGGTTCGGGGGGATTGCTTTCAGGCATCGGAACCGGACAAATCGGCGTTTGAGTTGGCGGAGGAACATCTATCTGTTGAGTTGAACAAGATATAAACAAGGTCAATAAAATCAGTATATAAGTTTTCATAACTATTACTTTTTTCATTCGGAAACTACTGGAAAAATAGATTTTCACTTACTGATTTATTTATTCTCCGATATAGATATTCTCTGTCCAATTTTGCTCGAAAATCTCGTCATTTTTTTTGTAACCTTCAGCCCAAAATTTCTGTTTGATGAAATATGGTTTTTGTTGTTTATCATTTTGTAATAAAAACTTGCCTTTACCGTCTAACGTAAACAATGTGTAGATACTTTCTGAATCTTGATCGGGTTCGGAGCATCTGTTTCCTACATAAGTTTTACCCAGATAATCTATTTTATTGTCACGATTAAAATCATAAATTTTCAGACTATCATCCATACAGTAGGCTCCAAAAAAGTTTTTTCCTTTAGTTTCAACGTCATAAATTAAGTAATATGACACATGACAACCTAAACCGTTACACATATAAAAATAAAATTTAATTCCTATAAGTTCTTTACCGTCAACTTTAAATAATTTGATTTGCTTCCATTCATTAAAATACTCAACCTTATCTTTTCCGCCCCAAACTTTATTTAAGGTTGTGTATTTACTGATTCTAAAAAGATCATCATTTATTTTCAGCTTGATATTATCTTTATCTTTGTCAATCCAATATATTTTATGTCTTCCTACTTTTATCTTTTTTTGTGTTCCCGAAATATTATTTATTTCTATATACGGCTCAATTTCGTGTCCTGAAAGATAAATATCCAATTTTTCGGCGACTTTTTCATAATTATCTTCAATAGGTTTGGGAAATTCGGCTTTAATTGGTGTTTTGAATTGTGTTTCAACTTTGGACATATTTACATCTTTTGTTGATTGATTACTTAAAATATAAATTACAAATGCTGAACCCAAACCAAATGTAAGTAAAGAGATAATGATATACAGAGCGTAACGATTCATAATTTTTTCCTTAGGGTTGATTTATTGATTCTGAATATTAATCAGAAATTTGTTCATTCTAAGTTCAATCAGATTGATAAGATACGTGGGAATCCACAAGAGAAAACAAAATCACCCACAGCTTTTACAAACTCGAAAGTTAAACACAAAAAAAGACGAAGCCTAAACTTCATCCTTTCAAATTATAATCCAATATTGAATCTTAAACCGAATAACCGCGTTCACCGTCAAAGTTATAAAGATTTTCAGTTTTGATAACGTCTAAACCGGAATCGTTAAATCTTTGGAGGAGCGAAATTATTGCTGACTTTTCGATGGCGTTTCCTTCGCCGGATTCGGGTATGAAGCGGCAACGCCAGTGGTCAACTGTGAATGTGTCGGGGTTTCCGTCTGGGTAAACTTTTACGCCGCGGTTGGCGATTGTTTGGAGTTTTAAGCCGTCGCCGTTTACTTTTTCGACCAAGCCGCCGAGTTCATCTGCAACGCCGTAGAAATCGCCTTTCCACCAGTCAAGGAAGACATCAACTCCGACGAGTTCTTTCTTTTGTTCGGGTTTGAGCGTGTATGGTTTTTTCATATCGGCTTCTTTGACGTTTTCGTCTGACGAATAATTAACGGCTTTGAGAGTTTCGGGTTTTTGTCCGATTCTGGCGACTACCGCATCGGCGAATTCGCTTGTGCCGACTTTTTCGGTGGAAACGCCTTCCTTAAACATATCGTATGTGTGAACGCCGTCTTCGATGGTTTTGAGCCAAGCGTTGTGGGCTTTGGTCGCCACGTCGGTCTGCCCGATGTGCAGAAGCATCAGGATTGCACCGAGGAAAAGTCCCGAAGGATTTGCCATATTTTGTCCCGCACGTCTTGGAGCAGAACCGTGAATCGCTTCAAACATCGCCACGTCTTCGCCGATATTAGACGAACCTGCCAAACCGACAGAACCGGCAATTTGTGCCGCAACATCAGATAAAATATCGCCGTAGAGATTCGGCATTACGATCACGTCGAAGTTTTCCGGCGTGTCAGCCATTTTCGCCGCACCGATGTCTATGATCCAATGATCGCCTTCGATATTCGGATATTCTTCCGAAATTTCGTCAAAAATTCTATGAAACATTCCGTCGGTTTGCTTCATAATATTGTCTTTCATAAAAGCCGTAACTTTTTTGCGTCCGAATTTTTTGGCGTATTCAAATGCGTAACGAATGATCTTTTCGCAGCCGACATTCGACATCAATTTTAAGCATTCTTCAACCTGCTGAGTTTGGCGATATTCGATTCCCGCATATAAATCTTCTTCATTTTCGCGGACGATGACAACATCCATAACCGGATGTTTTGTTTCAACGAACGGATGATACGAAACACACGGACGAACATTTGCGTAAAGTCCGAGCGTTTTTCTGACCGCTACGTTCAAAGATTTATAACCGCCGCCCTGCGGAGTCGTAATCGGAGCTTTCAAGAAAACTTTCGTGCGTTTCAAAGAATCCCAACTCTCAGGAGCGATTCCCGCCGCATTTCCACTCAAATAAACTTTTTCACCGATCTCAATTTCTTCATAATCGAGCCTCGCACCCGCCGCTTCAATAATTTTCAAAGTCGCCGCCATAATTTCGGGACCGATTCCGTCGCCGTGAGCAACTGTAATTTTTGTATTTTCTGACATTATTCTTATATTCCTTTTCTTGTTAAATTATATTTTAAGACTAAACGACAGATTTTATCTAAAACGTGCGATTCACGCAAAGACGGTGAATAAACACGAGTTTTGTGAATATGAAAAAGAATATTATTGCCCGCGAATAAACGCGAAATTACGCGAAAAAAGAAGAATTAAAGGCAGAAATAATTGTTGTTGATTTCCTAACTTTCCTTTCGCTTATTCTTTTTTCGTGTTTATTCGCGTTTATTCGCGGGCAAAAAATATTCTCTTACTTTGGAAGGACGCGGGTTTTGAGATAAATTAAATTATATGCGAAATGACATAACAAAACTTGTTTCAGGTTTTATAACTTCAAAAATATCGGGCGAAGAGCAGGGCGAATTTTTGAACCGTGAACTTCCACTTAATAATAAAAATTATACTTATCAACTTTATGTTCCGCCGAATGCAAAAACGGAAAATTTGCCGTTGATGATTTTTCTGCACGGCATTCGTGAACGCGGAAGCGGCGGTTATATTTCAGGGATGTTTTCGAGCGTTATCAAACAATATCTTAAAGATATTCCGGCGATGATTTTGTTTCCGCAGTGTCGCCCGAGTGTTTATTGGTCTGATCCGCAGATGGATAAAATGGTGATGCGTCAGATTGAAGCCGTAAAAAGTGAATTTGCGATTGATGAAAAGCGAAAGTATCTGATCGGCGTTTCGATGGGCGGTTACGGCGTTTGGAGTTTTGCGAGCGAATATCCGAAAACTTTTGCAGCGTTGGTTTCGATTTGCGGCGGAAGTCCTTTATCAAATGGAAATCGTTTTTTGCCAATTGCTGAAAAGATCGGCAAAACTCCGGCGTGGCTTTTTCACGGGAGCGACGATCAGGTTGTGCAAGTCAGCGAATCACGGAACTTAGCGGCGGCGATTAGAGAAAATAACGGAAATGTGAAATACACGGAATATGAGGGAGTCGGGCATAATGTTTATCTGAATGCAATCGGCGAAAAAGAACTTATGCCGTGGATTCTATCGCAAAAAATCGGTGAATAAATCTGCGAAAATCGTTTTCAATCCGCGTAATCCGCGTTCTATTCTCAATAAAATCTCCTAATCTCTCAGTTTTCAATAAGCCTCTAAGCTAAAGCAAAATAAAAAGGACGTTAAAACGCCCTCGATCATTATTTTAATTTGTTCACCACGCTATAAATGACGTGGCTATCAGGAGAAGATTATAATAATCCTTGTTTGATTTATTTATAACAGAATTTTTAGTTCATTTTTAATTTTCAGACAATTTTTCGAGATGAGTTCGAGCATTTTCCGCACCCATCATTTTTGCCATATCTTGAGCGGTTGCTCCGTCGCTTGATTTCAAAGACAAATTTGCTCCATTCTCTAAAAGCAGATCAATAATCTCAACACGATCAAACATCGCCGCAAACATCAGAGGAGTTTTGCCATCGGGCATTTGGGCGTTTACATCTGCTCCGTGTTCGATAAGGAGTTTTACCATTTCCAAATTGCCTTTAAAAGCCGCACCCGCTAGAGGGATTTGTCCCATATCATTGGCAATCTGCGGATCGCCGCCGTTTTTGAGCAGAACTCGCGTCATTTCAAGTTGTTCGTTGTAGCTTGCGAGCATCAAAAGCGTGTTGCCTTTGCCGTCACGAATATTCGGTGCATCAAAACCTTTATCAAAAAGTCCCTGCAACCGTTCCACATCGTTTGTGCGAACGAGTTGAAACAATTGCTGAATCATTTCATATGTTTCTTCGTCCATCTGCGGTGCATCTTTTTCTGTAGAATCTTCCCTTTTCCCGTTCATATTTTTGCTCTTGAATAATTTTTATATATCAACTTTAAATATTTTCGATTGCTTCTGCCAACTCAAAATCATTATGCGTTAAACCGCCCGTATCGTGAGTTGTAATCTCGAATTCCGCGTAGCCCCAGCCGAAAGTTATGTCGGGATGATGATCGCGTTCTTCAGCAATTTCGCCGACTTTGTTGACAAAGGCGAGTGACTCGGCGAAGTTTTCAAATTTATATTTTTTCCTCAAAAATTTCCCTTCGACTTTCCAATTATTTAACTTTTTCAACCTCTCCTTGATTTCGTCTGCCGATAATTTTATTCTGCTCATTCGTCTTAATCCTCACTTTTGGGTTATAATTTTGAGTTTAGTATATCTATTTTGAGGAATTTGTTTAATTGGAAAGATGCGTTTTTACGGAACAGTTTTAATTTTAATTTTAGCGGCTTGTGTTATTTCGGCGTGCGGCGACTCCGATCCGGCTACACCAAAAGACACACTAACGGCTTATGCCATTGCCGTAAAGAAAAAAGATACGGCGATGATGAAAAGGCTTCTTTCGGCAGCTTCTTTAAAAATTCACGAACAGGAAGCCAAGGCACAAAATGTTTCACTGGATGAAATAATTTTAAGAGATACGTTTTTTCCCGTTCCCGAAGATAAAAGATTTTTGATTGGAAAAAATGAAAAGATCGAAGGCGATAAAGCGACCGTTGAGGTAGAAAATAATTTTGGCGGTTATGACATCATTTATCTTGTTAAAGAAGATGGAATTTGGAAAATTGATAAAAAAGGCACGAGCGATCAGATAATTGATCAAAGTGAAGAAGACCAGAAAAAACTCGATGATCTAATTAATCAGGGACGCGATCAAACTAATCAGGATGCGAATTTAATGGACGGTAATTTGAATACAAATCAGGATTTTGATCAAAATATGCCGATGGATAATTTAAATAATCAAGTTCCGCTTCCGAATGCTCCGAATAATCCAAATGAAAATATAAACGATCCGAACAGACAGCCTTAGACATTCGAACCTAAAAAGGAAATATCAAAAAATTTATCCCCCGAATTTAAAAACAGAGAAAATTTACAAAATTATGAAAACTAAAAGCACTTTATTTATTTTAATTGCACTTTTTATTACCGCCTGCAAAGCAACCGAAGCTAAGTTTGAGCCGAAAGTTATAATGAAAGATTATGTTCAGGCTTTGAAGGAAAGAAATATTGATAAACTAAAAAATTCTATATCCGCTAAAACGCTTAAAGTATTTGAAGACGCGGCTAAAGAGCAAAAAATGTCTTTAGAAGAAATGATGAAGGAAAATGAATCGAATATTCTGCCGATGATTCAAAATCCCGAACTGCGAAATGAGCAGATTACGGGCGATAGAGCAACGGTTGAAATAAAAAATCCGGCTGATGAAAAGTGGAGTAAACTCACATTTGTCAAAGAAGAAAAGCGTTGGAAAATCGGAGTCGGGGAAATGCTTGAAGATGTTCAAAAACAACTGGAGAAAATGCGGAAAAAACAACCGACTTTGGAAAAACTCGAACCTGATGCCAATCCGGAAAAAAAGGAAGAACCGGGCAATACAGAGAAAAGCAACAAGCAGTAAAAAGTCCCCGAAACGAAACCAATTATAAATTATAAATTATACTTATTGAGGAGAAAATTTGGACAAGATATTCTCCGAAATAAGTGTAATTTATAATTATTTATACCTTGAATCTGCTTAAAATAATCGGTAGATAAATTAATAATCTTTAGGAGAAATTTTTTAAAACGTGGCTACTATCAAACCTTTTCGTGCTTTGCGACCCGATAAAGATCAGGCAAAGCAAGTTTCCTGTGTGCCTTATGATGTCGTTTATACTTCGGAGGTGCGTAAATTTATTGCGGCAAATCCGCTTAGTTTTTTGCGTGTTACGCGAGCGGAAGCCGAGTTTTCCGAAGATTATGAAGCCTCTCACGAAGAAATTTTTGAACGTGCGAAGGAAAATCTGAAAGAATTTGTCGAAGGCGAAATTCTGAAGCAGGATGATAAAAACTGCATTTATGTTTACCGAGTTTCAACCGGCGAACATTCGCAGACGGGAGTTGTCGCGTGCTGTTCGATTGATGAATATGAAAGCGGAATTATCAAAAAACACGAAAATGTCCGCCCCGATAAAGTCGAAGACCGCACCAAACATCTGATCAAATTAGAAGCCCAGACGGGACTTATATTTTTCGCATTTCGCGGAACGGAAAAGATCAAAAATCTGATTTCCGAAGCCGTTAAAGCAAAACCGATAATTATGTTTCATTGCTCGGACGGCATAAAACACACGGTTTGGCGTGTTACGGAAATTTCAAAATGGGTTGCGGCATTTGAAGATGTTCCTTCGCTCTACATTGCCGACGGACATCACCGAGCCGAAAGTTCAAAGCGTGCAAGAGATCATTTTCGGGCGGAAAATCAAAATCACACGGGCAATGAAGAATACAACTATGTTGTCGCGGGAATGTTTCCGGCGGATGATCTGAAAATTCTGGCTTACAACCGCGTCATAAAGGATTTAGGAGAAATGAGCGAGGAAGAATTTCTTGAGAAGTTAAAAGAAAATTTTGAAATTACCGAATCACAGGCAAAAGTTCCGGGCGAACACGGCGAAATCTGTATGTATATGAACGGCAGATGGTGCAAACTTCGCTTTACGGGCGAGATTCCCGTAGATGCCGATCCGAAAGATAAACTCGATGTCAGCATTCTGCAGCATTATCTGCTTGCCCCGATTTTGGGAATCAAAGATGTTCAAACCGACCGCAGAATCGGATTTGTCGGCGGAAAACGCGGAACGCAGGAACTGGAAAAGGTTATTGACGAAGGAATTGCCAAGGTCGCTTTTTCGATGTTTCCAACAACTTTGGATGATTTATTCACGGTTTCGGACGCAGACGAAATTATGCCGCCGAAATCAACCTGGTTCGAACCGAAATTACAAGACGGCTTGCTCGTCCACCTAATCTAGTGGTAAACGGTAAGTGGTAAGTAGTAAATTTTTCTTCTCACTTACCATTTACCACTCACCACTTACCACTTAAAAAATTGTGTTCGAAACCGAAAGATTATTTTTGCGAAGACTCAAAGACTACGATGTTGATGAAATTTTCAAGATGCGTAGCGATGAGGAAATTATGCGTTATATACGCGAGCCGCAGATGGAGCGAAAAGAATCTTTGAACTGGATAAAAATGATCTCGGAAAAATGGGACACGGAAAGAATCGGTTTCTGCGGCGTGATCGAAAAAAAATCAAAGAGATTTGTCGGTTGGTGCGGACTCTGGCGTTTGAAAGAAACAGATGAATTTGAAGTCGGTTATGCAATTGCAAAAGATTTCTGGGGCAAAGGTTATGCTACTGAAGCCGCAAAAAGAGTTTTGCAATATGGTTTTGAAGAATTAAACCTCAAAAAAATCGTCGCCGTCGCTTCTCCCGAAAATCAAGCCTCGCAAAATGTTATGAAAAGAATCGGAATGGAATTTGTAAAAATCGGGAAATTTTATGATAACGAATTGGTTCAATACTCGATTTTAAGAGATGAATTTCCGGCAGCGGATTCCCGTTAAATTTGACGCTTCAAATCTTTTGCCGCACAATAAATTATTAAAATTGGCGGCGGAATCTAATTTATGAAAGCAACACTCATCACCGGAGCATCAAGCGGAATCGGCGAAGCCTTTGCACGAAGACTTGCTGCTGAAAATCACAATCTTGTTCTCGTCGCCCGCAATGAGAAAAAACTTATTTCATTATGCGATCAATTAATGCTCGAACACGAGATAATGGCTCATTATGTAGCGATTGATCTTAATGATTATCAAGCCGACCTGCGTCTTTTCAAGGAAACCGTCAATCACGGGATGGAAGTCGAATGGCTGATAAATAATGCGGGATTCGGTTCGATGGGAGATTTTGCCGAACTTGAAATTGAAAACGAACTTGAAATGATCGGTCTTAATATAATGGCTCTCGTCGCTTTGACTCATCGGTATCTGCAATTGATGCGTGAAAGAAAAAGTGGAACGATTATCAATGTTGCTTCAACCGCAGGCTTTCAACCGATTCCTTTTATGGCAACTTACGCCGCGACAAAAGCCTTTGTAACATCATTTACCGAAGCCATCGCCGAAGAAAACCGTCCGTTTGGAATCCGCGTAATGGCACTCTGCCCCGGTGCAACCGAAACAAACTTTTTTGCCGCTTCCGATATAAAAGACCCTGTAAAAATCAAAGGAATGCAAAAACCCGAAGAAGTTGTCGAAGCTGCATTGAACGGTTTGGAAAAAGGTAAACAAAAGGTCGTTTCAGGTTGGATAAATTCTCTCGTCGCCCACGCCGCCACGCTTGCTCCAAATTCTTTGGTAACACGAAGCATCGCCAGCACTTTACGTCCAAAAATCACGAAAGAAAAACAAGATGATGAATAAATTGTATTCGGTCGGAATGCTATAATTCCGGGATTCCGTTTTTAACCGTTAAAACTCTTGCATTTTCGCCGAAGTCTTTGACAAAACTCTCCTTTGAAGTCGTTACAAAAGTCTGCGTTTTATCTTCAAGGAATTCCAATAACTGCCCGATTCGTTTGTAGTCCAATTCGGCATCAATATCATCTAGTAAAAATAAAGGATATTCCTTATTCTGTTCAAAATAAACCGATAAATTAGCGATTTGCAAAATCAGCAAAGCACTTCTCTGCTGACCGGAAGAGCCGTATTTTCGCAGATCTTTTCCGTCGAAATTAATTTCCAGTTCGTCGCGGTGTGTGCCGATCAAGGAATATCCCGAATACATTTCAGCCGGAACGCGGAGTTTCAGACGCTCGGCAATCAGTCCTGCGTAATCGGACAAATCGCCTTTGCCTTCTAAGGATGAAACATATCTAATTGAAACCTCTTCGCGTTCAAAAAGTTTTTTTTCCAAAACTTCATTTAACCTTTCGACAAAACGGATTCTCGCTTTGTAGATTCTAGCTGCAAGTTGAATAAGCTGTTCATTCCAAGGCTCAAGCAATTCGGTAACTCTTTCGATTGAATATTCATCATCTCTCGCCGTCTGCAAAAGGGAATTTTTTTGTTTGATAACACGATTATAATCCGAAAGCGTCTGCACAAAAGGCGGATAAATCGAGACGATTCCGCCGTCTAAAAATTTTCGTCGGGCAGACGGAGTTCCGCGAATTATTTCGAGTTCGTCGGAGTTGAAAATTATTGTGTGAAGTTGTCCAAGGAATCTCTGGACGGTTTCTTTTTTATTGTTGACGGTTAAAATTTTTGCATTTCCCTGCAAAATCACCTGAAGTTTGCGGACGATCTCTTGGCTCTGCCGAACCTCGCCGCGGACGATTGCGATTTTTTCCTCAAATTTTATCGCTTCCGTCAAACGTGCGGTTTTAAATGATTTGGTCGTGGCAAGGATATAGATCGCTTCGAGCCAATTGGTTTTCCCGTGTCCGTTATCGCCGAAAATAATATTTAAGTTTTTTCCGCATTCGATTTTCCCGTTCAAATTGCGGAAATTTTCTGCTTCAACCGACTCAAGTAGCATACAATTATTTTAGCACAAAACGGCTCGGAGCATTTCCGAAAAATTATTTGCAAATATCCCTGTTTTAATTATATACTTTAAGTTAAGTTTAACTTTGTTAAACTTATTATCAATCTACCCATTTAACCCCCAAAAAATATTGTGAAATTAATCGTGTCTTTGGTTTTGGTCATGGTCTTTTCCTGTGTTGGTTTCAGCCAACAAAGCGTCGGGGCGGCGGCTCATAATTTTAGTGAAACTACTTTGAGCGGCGAGAATATCGAACTCAGACAACTTCAGGGAAAAGTTGTGGTCCTAACATTTTGGTCAACCAAATGCCAAATTTGTGCAGCAGAGATACCTAAATTGAACAAATTAGTCAGTAAATATAATAGCAGAGATGTCGTATTTCTCGGACTTACAATGAACTATCCAGAGATGGTCCAAAACTATTTGAAGAAAAAGCCTTTTGATTTTAAGATCATTCCGAATGGTTTTGGCGTTTTGATGAAATATGCCGACAGAGATTCGCAAAATCGTCTGAATATGGGCTATCCCGCACATTTCGTCGTGGATCGAGATGGAAAAGTCGTTCTAAAAACAAACGGCTTTAAGAAAGCTGACTCACTGAATAATAAGATAAGTGAACTTTTATCCAGATAAAATATAGATAATCCAGTTAAGCAATAGGACACAATTATATTAGATTGGGAGTGTAAGCATCCTTACTTGCACAGCTGCGTCTTTCAGCAACTGAAAAATGTCCAAAGTATCAAGATTTTACATATTAGTTAGTCCGCTAAAAAACAGCGGACTTGCAAGCAGGGATGCTTGCACTCCCGACATTTAACCAAATTTTTTAGTTTCAACTAATTGTATCCTAGTGCTTATATAACAATCTTAAAAGAGCTTGAGGTTGGAGTATTAGGAAAAGCAACGCTTTTGTTACAATTACATTTTTCACAAAATGTTAAATCAAATCAAGTCAGAAATTTTTATATCGAATTCTTGTGTCAAAACTGTTTTTGCCGCGTGGTAGCCGCACATTCCGTGGACTCCGCCGCCGGGTGGGGTTGAAGATGAGCAGATGTAGAGACCTTTTGCAGGAATTGCGTAGGGATTTATTTTGGCGACGGGGCGTGTGAAAAGTTGTGCGAGATTTCCCGCACCGCCATTGATGTCGCCGCCGATATAGTTGGGATTGTAATTTTCTAAATCCTGTGGAGTTTTTATGGATTTAGCGAGAATGCAATCGCGGAATCCGGGAGCAAAGCGTTCGATCTGGTCTTCGATTTTTTCTGTCATATCAACTGTCGAACCGTTCGGAACGTGGCAGTATGCCCAGGCGGTGTGTTTGCCGTTCGGAGTTCTGGTTTTGTCAAAAAGACTTGTTTGAGCTAACAACACGTATGGTTTTTCAGCAATGTTTCCGTTTGCAACACAGCTTTCCGCTTCGGCAATTTGATCAAATGTTCCGCCTAAATGCAGCGTTCCGGCTTCAAAGCATTCTTTCGCTTTCCACGGAACGGGATCACTCAAAGCAAAATCCATTTTGAATGCTCCTGCTCCGTATTTGTAATTTTCCAGACGTTTTTTATACGAATCGGGAAGGTGATGTCCGGCGATTTTTATGATTTGTTTCGGTGTGATGTCCAATAAAATTGTGCGGGATTCCGGCAGATCGTCAATGTTTTCAACGCGGTTTCCGGTTTGAATTTTGCCTCCGAGCGAAACAAAATATTTTGCCAATGCGTCGGCAAGTTTCTGCGAACCTCCAATTGGAAATCCCCAGCCGACAGAATGTGCCGAGAGCAGTAAAACCAAACCGAACGCGGCACTCGGTAAATCTTCCAAAGAAAGCATCGAATGTGCTGCATTTCCGGCAAAAAGTGCCTTGGCTCGTTCGGTCGAAAAATAGCTTTCCGCCAAACCGCGTGCCGAGCGAAAGGCTTTTAAACCAAATCCCGCCAGCAAAAACGGATGATTCGGAATCCGCAGAGGAGCTAAAATATCGGGTGCGAGTTTGTCCCAGTTTCGGACTAAATGTTCGACCATTTTTTTGTAGTTTTCAGCATCGTCTCCCAAGTTTTCGGCGGTTTCTTCAATTGAAGTTTTAAGCAAAACGGCGGTTCCATCATCAAGCGGATGAGCGAGCGAAGCGGGCGGCTGAACGAATTCGAGACCGAATTTTTCGAGCGGAAAAGTTTTAAAGATCGGCGAAGCGATGGCAAGCGGATGAATCGTCGAGCAAATATCGTGAGTGAAACCGGGCAGAGTCAGTTCCGCCGAACGCATTCCGCCGCCAATTTCATCTGCGGCTTCGACGATCAAAACCGAAAGCCCGGCTTGTGCCAGACAGATTCCCGCCGTCAAACCATTCGGTCCCGAACCGATCACAACCGCATCATATTGCTCGTTCCTCATTTTGGATTATTCAGAATTATTTTTTCGTTTATTACTCACTTCTTCAAACGTTGAATTAATAAAACCTTCGCTGAATCTTTCCCATTCGCCTTTCTGAATTCCGAGATAAGAACCCAACTTTGCTCCGATATTGCGGACAGTTTCCAGAGTGTTTTCCGTTTTATTCGTATTTAATTTTTCATCCAAACCGACCACGTAAAAAGTAACTGTTTTAAAATCCCGGACGATGCAAAAATTATTAGTTGATTCATTGGTATAAAAATGTGAGGTCAAGTTTTTATCGGGATTTTCTTCGGTCGGATCATAAGTCGGCTACACGATAATAACGAATTCATCTTCCGCTTCAAAAATGTCTATGACCTTCACCCAATCATATTTCCCGGAGCCTTTGAGCCGAATTCTTATAAAAACTCCGGGGAACATTTCATCAGTTTTAGGCGAATTGCCAGCTTCATCAAAAAGTTTGTAAGTTGAAAGCAAACTATGTTCGTTCCATTGTTGAATGGATAAAATTTTTGTTTTCAAAAGCGAAAAAGCTCCGCCCGCTTCCGCTTCGCTAAGCAGAGTTTTTTTTGCCGAAGTGATTGAACTTTCGTTTGCTTCTGACTTTGCTTTTTTGAGACAATTTGAGGTTTTGCTGTTCATAGTTTTTATTATCCGCTAAGAAAGCGAAACTAAAAAAGTTTATAAAAAATACTATCTATCTGCGGTCATCAATGTGTAATAAATGTAAATCAATCATAACATCCTAAGTAGATTTATAATAATTTAGTATTTTTCACGGATATTGTCTAAAATGAATTCAATAGTATTTAGCCTAAAACGTGATTGCGATATTTTGGAGTTATTATGAGCAAATCTGAACGGAAAGATTCTTCACAAAAATCTCCGAAAAATGAATTTTTAGTCGTCGGACAGCGGACTTGCAAGCAGGGATGCTTGCACTCCCGACATTTAACCAAATTTTTTAGTTTCAACTAATTGTATCCTAGTGCTTATATAACAATCTTAAAAGAGCTTGAGGTTGGAGTATTAGGAAAAGCAACGCTTTTGTTACAATTACATTTTTCACAAAATGTTAAATCAAATCAAGTCAGAAATTTTTATATCGAATTCTTGTGTCAAAACTGTTTTTGCCGCGTGGTAGCCGCACATTCCGTGGACTCCGCCGCCGGGTGGGGTTGAAGATGAGCAGATGTAGAGACCTTTTGCAGGAATTGCGTAGGGATTTATTTTGGCGACGGGGCGTGTGAAAAGTTGTGCGAGATTTCCCGCACCGCCATTGATGTCGCCGCCGATATAGTTGGGATTGTAATTTTCTAAATCCTGTGGAGTTTTTATGGATTTAGCGAGAATGCAATCGCGGAATCCGGGAGCAAAGCGTTCGATCTGGTCTTCGATTTTTTCTGTCATATCAACTGTCGAACCGTTCGGAACGTGGCAGTATGCCCAGGCGGTGTGTTTGCCGTTCGGAGTTCTGGTTTTGTCAAAAAGACTTGTTTGAGCTAACAACACGTATGGTTTTTCAGCAATGTTTCCGTTTGCAACACAGCTTTCCGCTTCGGCAATTTGATCAAATGTTCCGCCTAAATGCAGCGTTCCGGCTTCAAAGCATTCTTTCGCTTTCCACGGAACGGGATCACTCAAAGCAAAATCCATTTTGAATGCTCCTGCTCCGTATTTGTAATTTTCCAGACGTTTTTTATACGAATCGGGAAGGTGATGTCCGGCGATTTTTATGATTTGTTTCGGTGTGATGTCCAATAAAATTGTGCGGGATTCCGGCAGATCGTCAATGTTTTCAACGCGGTTTCCGGTTTGAATTTTGCCTCCGAGCGAAACAAAATATTTTGCCAATGCGTCGGCAAGTTTCTGCGAACCTCCAATTGGAAATCCCCAGCCGACAGAATGTGCCGAGAGCAGTAAAACCAAACCGAACGCGGCACTCGGTAAATCTTCCAAAGAAAGCATCGAATGTGCTGCATTTCCGGCAAAAAGTGCCTTGGCTCGTTCGGTCGAAAAATAGCTTTCCGCCAAACCGCGTGCCGAGCGAAAGGCTTTTAAACCAAATCCCGCCAGCAAAAACGGATGATTCGGAATCCGCAGAGGAGCTAAAATATCGGGTGCGAGTTTGTCCCAGTTTCGGACTAAATGTTCGACCATTTTTTTGTAGTTTTCAGCATCGTCTCCCAAGTTTTCGGCGGTTTCTTCAATTGAAGTTTTAAGCAAAACGGCGGTTCCATCATCAAGCGGATGAGCGAGCGAAGCGGGCGGCTGAACGAATTCGAGACCGAATTTTTCGAGCGGAAAAGTTTTAAAGATCGGCGAAGCGATGGCAAGCGGATGAATCGTCGAGCAAATATCGTGAGTGAAACCGGGCAGAGTCAGTTCCGCCGAACGCATTCCGCCGCCAATTTCATCTGCGGCTTCGACGATCAAAACCGAAAGCCCGGCTTGTGCCAGACAGATTCCCGCCGTCAAACCATTCGGTCCCGAACCGATCACAACCGCATCATATTGCTCGTTCCTCATTTTGGATTATTCAGAATTATTTTTTCGTTTATTACTCACTTCTTCAAACGTTGAATTAATAAAACCTTCGCTGAATCTTTCCCATTCGCCTTTCTGAATTCCGAGATAAGAACCCAACTTTGCTCCGATATTGCGGACAGTTTCCAGAGTGTTTTCCGTTTTATTCGTATTTAATTTTTCATCCAAACCGACCACGTAAAAAGTAACTGTTTTAAAATCCCGGACGATGCAAAAATTATTAGTTGATTCATTGGTATAAAAATGTGAGGTCAAGTTTTTATCGGGATTTTCTTCGGTCGGATCATAAGTCGGCTACACGATAATAACGAATTCATCTTCCGCTTCAAAAATGTCTATGACCTTCACCCAATCATATTTCCCGGAGCCTTTGAGCCGAATTCTTATAAAAACTCCGGGGAACATTTCATCAGTTTTAGGCGAATTGCCAGCTTCATCAAAAAGTTTGTAAGTTGAAAGCAAACTATGTTCGTTCCATTGTTGAATGGATAAAATTTTTGTTTTCAAAAGCGAAAAAGCTCCGCCCGCTTCCGCTTCGCTAAGCAGAGTTTTTTTTGCCGAAGTGATTGAACTTTCGTTTGCTTCTGACTTTGCTTTTTTGAGACAATTTGAGGTTTTGCTGTTCATAGTTTTTATTATCCGCTAAGAAAGCGAAACTAAAAAAGTTTATAAAAAATACTATCTATCTGCGGTCATCAATGTGTAATAAATGTAAATCAATCATAACATCCTAAGTAGATTTATAATAATTTAGTATTTTTCACGGATATTGTCTAAAATGAATTCAATAGTATTTAGCCTAAAACGTGATTGCGATATTTTGGAGTTATTATGAGCAAATCTGAACGGAAAGATTCTTCACAAAAATCTCCGAAAAATGAATTTTTAGTCGTCGGTGTTGGAGCGTCCGCCGGTGGAATACAGGCTCTCAAGGAATTTTTTGTAAATGTTCCGGCTGACTCGGGGGCGGCATATGTGGTTATTCTGCATCTTTCGCCCGACCACGACAGCCAACTTGCAGAGATAATAAAAACGGCTACGGAAATTACCGTTACAAAAATTACGAAAAAGGTCAAAGTCGAACCAAATCATATTTATGTCATATCGCCGAATGAAAGTATTTCGATGAGCGACGGGCATATTATTGTTTCGCCGATAGAAACAGTTGAAGAGAGGCGGGCTCCGGTTGATATTTTTTTTCAGGACTCTCGCCGAATCTCACCAGGCACGGGCGGTTGCCGTGGTCTTATCGGGAACGGGTGCAGATGGTTCGATGGGCATCAAACGAATTAAAGAAAATGGCGGAGCGACCTTTGTTCAGAATCCTTCGGAAGCCGAATTCAGCGAGATGCCGCGTAATTCTATTGCCACCGAACTGATTGATGAGGTGTTAAATGTTGCCGATATTCCGGCAAAGATCGTTGTTTATCGAGAGAATATCGGTAGAACGATAATTCCGTTTGTAGATGATCCCGAACACGAACAGCAACAGGCTTTGCGTGAGATTTTTACAATGTTGCGGGTTCGCACGGGACACGGATTTACAAATTATAAACGCCCGACCGTTCTCAGACGGATCGAACGCCGGATTAACGTCCGCGGTATGAACGATATTGCGGATTATTCAGCTTATCTGAAAGAAAATAAAGATGAAACGCAATTTTTAATCAAAGACCTGCTGATCTCGGTAACAAATTTTTTCCGTGATAAAGAGGCTTTTCTGTTCTGTGAAAAGGAGATATTGCCGTTACTTCTTGAGAATAAAACTTCAAAAGATCAAATTCGTTTATAGGTCGCAGGTTGTGCGACGGGCGAAGAGGCATATTCATTTGCGATATTGCTCAACGAAAAGCTGCAAGGCATAAATGATGCACCGGATGTTCAGATATTTGCCACCGACATAGACGAAGATGCCATCGCTGCGGCTCGCCACGGTTTATATACTTTAAATGATGCGGCTGATGTTTCCCCGGAGCGTTTGAAACGATTTTTTACCAAAGAAAAAGGCGGTTACCGGATTCGGCGGGAATTACGCGGGTTGGTTTTATTTGCCAATCATAACCTGCTTAAAGACCCGCCGTTTTCCCGATTAGATATGATAACGTGCCGTAATTTGCTGATCTATTTTAATCCGCAGGCACAGGAAAGAGTTCTCGAAACTTTTCATTTCGCACTAAAAAACAGCGGTTATCTGTTCTTAGGCACATCCGAATCAATTGACGGTACGGATAATCTTTATTCGGAGGTCAACCGTGAATACCGTTTGTTTAAAAGCCGTCAGATCGCACCGCGTCCTTTATATCCGGTACCTGATCTGTCGTCTTCTCTTCGTTTTGACCAAAAACCGGCATCTGCAAATGACAGTGAAATGAAACCTTCCCTGCTCAAAGCAGTTACATACGGAGATTTGCACGGGCGGATATTAGAAAAATTCGCTCCCCCTTCAATAATCGTCAATGAACAATATGAAATCGTTCATATTTCCGAAAATGCCGGACGCTTTCTGCAAATCGAGGGCGGCGATCTTTCGGCAAAACTATTTAACCTCATTAAACCGGAATTAAAATTGCCGGTCAGCACCGCCGTCTATCAAGCCGTTCACAGAAAGACAAATGTCGAAGCTGAAAATTTAGGTTTAGATATTAATGGTCAAACTGAAATGATTAATGTCAGCGTTCGTCCGGTATTAGAGGAAACGGATGAAGCGATTCGCGGTTTTTTATTGATAGTTTTCGAGCAGCCGACTGATTCCCCCGCAAAAACGGAAACGGTTTTTACATCGTCCGATCCAATCGCCCGACAGCTCGAAGAAGAATTGCTGCGTTCGCAGACACAGTTTCGCACATCAATCGAGCAGGCGGATGTGCAAGCCGAAGAACTCAAGGCATCGAATGCAACATCGGCACGGTCTTTCTTGACCGTCATTCCCGCGTCAAACTTTTTACACCTGCCGCCGCCGAAATTTTCAACTTCATTCCGGCAGATGTCGGTCGTTTGCTGTCCGATATTACGAATAAACTCGCACATGATGATTTGATCGCAGATGTCGAAACGGTTTTGGATAAACTGCAGCCGATCGAGCGTGAAGTCAAAACCGAAAATAACAATATATATCTGATGCAGATAACACCTTACCGAACATCGGAAGACCGCATCAGCGGCACGGTTATTTCTTTTGTCAATATAACGAAAAATAAGCGGCAGGAAATCGAATTACGCGAACTCAACGAACGGATCGAGCAACAGGCAAAGATTTTTAATGTAACACTTTCGACCATTACCGATTTTGCTTACACATTCGATAAAGACGGGCGGTTTATGTTTGCAAACCAGCCTCTGCTCGATCTTCTGGAAATTTCGCTTGAAGAGATAATCGGTAAAAACTTTTATGATCTGAATTATCCCGAAGAACTTTCCGCCCATCTGCAAGATCAAGTTCAACAGATTTTCGACACAAAAAAAACGCTTAAAGATGAAACTCCGTTCACTTTTCCGGTTAATGGAGTTAAAGGTTTTTACGAATATATTTTTAATCCCGTCATTGCTGCCGACGGCTCGGTTGAATTAGTCGCCGGATCAACCCGTGACATCACCGAACGCAAACAACGTGAAGCTCATCTCGAATTCTTGTCCGAATTCAGTCAGGATATGATTCTCTTAAAAAATGCTTCGGAAATCATGAAGGTTTTCGGTGAAAGAATCAGCCGTTTAACAAATGCTTCTGTGTGTGCTTTTTTGGAGATTGATGAAGAAAAAGATGAGGCTGTCGTTAGTTACGAATGGCATTTGAACGAGGGATTTATCCTGAGCGGAAAATATATCATATCGGAATTAGTCAGTAATGAATTTCAGAAATTAATGGCGGTGGGAAAAGCCGTGGTGGTTCGTGATATTAAAAATGATCCGTTTATCAATGGCAAAGAACAACTTGCCTCTTATGGAATCGGTTCTTTTATCAATGTCCTGCTAATTCGTAATGGTCAATGGAAATTCGTTCTCGGCATATATCACGATTATCCTTATGATTGGCGGGATGATGAGGTGGAGTTGCTGATCGAAACCGTCAACCGAATCTGGACGAAATTGGAACGAATCAACGTCAATGATAAGTTATACGAATCGGAAGAGCGTCTGCAAGTTCTGGTTAATAACCTTCCGGGCGGAGCGGTATTTGTCGTTGATCACGACCTGCGTTATTTGCTTGCTGCCGGTGAAGCACTTGCTGCTGCCGATATGAAACCTGAGAATTTGGTTGGTAAGACAATTTTTGAAGTTCTTCCACCCGAACTGACTCCAAAATATGAGGAACTTTATAGAAAGGCTCTGGCAGGCGAGACATTTATACACGAACACGATGCACACGGCGGAACATTCGTTTCACACGGCAATCCTTTGCGTTCGGCAAATGGAAATGTATATGCCGCACTTGCCGTCTCCTACGATATTACCGAACGTAAAATAACCGAAGAAAAACTTCGTAAATCGGAAGAATGGCTGAGTTTAATCGTGCGGAGTGTTAGAGATTATGCGATCATAACTCTGGATACAAACGGGATAATTAATGGCTGGAATCCGGGAGCAGAGAAAATGTTCGGTTATACTGAAAGCGAGATTTTAGGACGGAATACCGAGATTCTATTTACGTTAGAGGATCGTGAAAATGATGTTCCTGAAAAAGAAATACAAAAAGCGATCAGGAATGGAGGAGCTGACGACGAAAGATTTCACCTTCACAAAGACGGTTCGCAGTTTTATGTTTCCGGCGTTATGCAGCCAATCAAAAACGGCAGAATCAACGGTTTTGTAAAAATAGCCCGTGATCTGACCGAACGGCTCAAAGCCGAAAAAACCTTAAAAGATAAGGAAATACTGCAAAGACTTGTCGGGACACAGGAAGACGAAAGAAAACGCATTGCCCGTAATCTCCACGATGAACTCGGACAACTTTTAACCGCACTCCGTCTGAAACTGGAATCAGTGAAACAATTGACAAAAGATAACACTGAATTAAGTGACAAAGTTGATGAAACTCAGCTTTTTGTTAAGCAAATTGATTTGGGAATAGATTTTTTGGCGTGGGAATTACGCCCGGCGGCACTCGACGATCTCGGTTTGTATTCGGCACTAATCAAATATGTCCGTGAATGGTCGCATTATTCCGGCATCACCGGGGAACTACTTGACTCCAGTTTAAAAAGAGCAAGATTTACTCACGAGGTCGAAATAAATCTTTATCGTATAGCTCAGGAATCACTCAACAATGTTTATAAACACTCTGAAGCCAAACTTGCTGAAGTTTCAATTGAAAAACGCGGAGATCTGATCGTTTTAATTATTCAGGATAACGGCAGAGGGTTCAATCCGAAAGATAAAATGAATAGAGATAAAGGAATCGGTTTGATCGGAATGAAGGAGCGTGCCGCTTTGATCGGCGGAAGTTTGGAAATAGAATCCGCACCCGCAGAAGGAACGAGGATTTTTGTACGTGTTCCGATAACACAAACTGATGTGGAGTATTCGGATGAAAAATAAAATACGCATAATAATTGCCGAAGATCACGAAACCGTCCGCGAAGGTTTAAAAATGATCATTGAATCGCAAGCTGATCTGGAAGTTGTCGGCGAAGCGGGCGACGGACGCGAAGCTATTCGTCTGGCTGAAGAATTAAAACCGGATATTGTGTTGATGGATGTTTCAATGCCTGTCCTGAATGGATTAGTGGCATCGGCAACGCTCCAAAGGATTATGCCGGAAGTAAAAATTTTAACCTTAACCCGCCACACCGACGAAGCATATTTGCAGGAACTTCTGCAAGCAGGAGTTGCCGGATATATTTTGAAACAAAGTGCATCAACCGAGCTGCTTCGGGCAATACGTGCCGTCGTCGCCGGTGATAAGTATCTTGATCCCGCAATTACGGGAAAAGTTATTAACAATTACACTGAAAATCAAGTTAAACTTTGCGGTGATATAAAAGGCATAAAACTAACCGGACGCGAATACGAAACTTTACGTTATATTGCCCTCGGCTACAGTAATAAAGAGATTGCCGAAAAATTCGACCTCAGCGTCAAAACAATCGAAGCTCATAAATCCAAAGCTCAGAAAAAACTCGACATCAATAGCCGCAAAGAAAGTATCAGCTATGCAATTTTGCAGGGCTGGATGCAGGAGAATTGAAATACTCAATCTTGCTGCCAAATCACTTAAACAGATTTTAATTCGGTAAACATATATTTTTTAACGCCTTTGTAATCTATTGAACAAACATAAATATGCTGATCCTTTATACTTAATTCACAAAAATTTAATGAGATATTTGCAATCATTTATAAAAAGCGAATAAGGGAAATATCAAATGACCGAAAGTGAAAATTCCAAACGGAACAGACAAGTAAAACAGGACAGAAGCAACGACAGTAATTTTTATCACATTGAAATCCGATCACCAGCCGAATTTAAAAGATTTCGGTTGGTTGGTATTAATGAAAAAATCGGTATCGAAAAGGTAAATGGTCAGCGTGAGGATTGTTCATGGGAAATCGTCAAGTGGCTGGTCAGCAAAGACGCGGCACATATTGAAGATGGCAAACTCATTGCAGATCACAAAAAGGTTCAGGAAATTTTCGATAAAATAAACTCTGTGCCGATACATATCGAAGGCGACCGCTTCGTTGCGAAAATCGTTTCGATATAAGCGTTAATCAGTTCCAAAACCCGACCAAACCAAAAACTACTAATTGACACTTAAATTTAGATAAGCACTAAGAGAAAATTACATTTTATTGAATTTGAAACTTAAAAATTTTCTTTGCGTGTTTTGCTCCTTTGCAGGAAATAATTCTTACAGCGGAAAAATACTCCCGCAAAGCAAGCAAAGGTGCAAAGGAAAACCAAAGAAAATTTAATATAATTTTGCAGGAATACTTAAACACAATTAATTTATTCCTGAACCATTTTCCGAACTGCAATTTAAAGTGAACCCCATTGTCTAGACAGCAAATGCACTTTTTTAAGGTGGAATTTGATTAGCTAAAAATCTCCGGTTTTTTTTCTCCTATTTTAATTTGATTTTCAATTCTTTTCTATACACTTCCGCCGGTGTCCGATTCGAGAGCGACTGATGTGGTCGCTCAAAATTGTAAAAAGAAAAATATGTTTCTAAGCCATCGGCGGCTTCCCAATCGTCTTGGTAATCCTTCAAATATACTTCCTCATATTTCACGCTCCTCCACAATCTTTCTACCATGATATTGTCAAAACATCTGCCGCGTCCGTCCATACTTATTTGTATCCCGTTTTCCTGCAGCACTTCGAGCCATTGAATCGAAGTGAACTGACTGCCTTGATCCGAATTGAATATCTCCGGTTGTGCCGCCTCCAACGCCCGTTTCAAACAATTTATAAAGCCGCCGACCTCCAATGAATTCGATACTTCGTGGGCGATGACAAACCGTGAATGCCAATCCATTATCGCCAACAGATAGATAAATCCATCGTTCAGACGAATATATGTAATGTCGGTTGCCCACACCTGATTGACTCGCTCTATCTTTATATCCCGCAACAGATACGGAAACTTCAGATGCTCTTTGCACGGTTTCGATAAATTCGGCTTCGGATATATTGCCTGCAAGCCCATCACCCGCATCAAACGCATCACCCGTTTGTGATTTATCCGAAATCCCGCTCTCTGCAAATAACAAGTCATCTTCCGGTAACCGTAAAACGGATGCCGCGTGTATTCTTCATCAAGCAAACGCATCAACTTCACATCTTCAAGGCTTTCAGGTTTCTTGCGATAGTAAAGCATCGAGCGATTTAGTCCCAAAAGTTCACATTGCCTGTGAAGCGAAATCTGTGAATGCTCCGGTTCGATCAGACTCCGCTTAACCTCAACCGAGCCTTGCAGATTTTTTTTTCAACCAATCAAGCTCAACCTGCCAGCGGCTTGCCCGATCTGTTGATACAACCTGTTAGTTAATTCCTCATTTTCAAGGCTTTTTGATTTACTGGAACTTTCAAATATCTGCGGCAGAGAATCAAGAAACTGCTTTTTCCAAGTCGAAACCTGATTCGGATGAACCTCAAATTCCTTAGCGATCTGATTGATCGTCAATCTGCCTTTAACCGCCTCCAAAGCAACTTTAGCTTTGAATTCAGCTTTATAAACTTTACGTTTTTTAGTGGTTCTCATAATGTTAATTTTATCGGTTATTTTAACATCATTTTCCACCTTAACTACCTGTCCAGTTTTTGGGGTTCATTATAATATATCTATTTAAATTCAGGAGATTAATTTTTTCTTTAATCTGAATAACACTTCTTAAAAATCTTTAAAAAGTATTGGAAAATACAGAGGTATTATTAACTGCTGAATAACAAACACAGGCTAAATTTTCCAGTTCATCCCGATTTATAATAAGTATCTTGCCGCGAACATAGTCAATAATTTCTTTTTTACGTAAACTCTGAGTAAGTTGAGTTACACTCGGACGATTGACACCAAGATACCTGGCAATTTCTTCCTGTGTAAGACGAAGTTCATTTCTACTGCAACGGTCGTGAAACATTAAAAACCAGGTGCAAAATCTTTCTTCTAAAATATGATGATTATTGCAAACGGTTTTTTGCGATATTTGTGAAATAAACGAATTCATATAGTTAAAGAGTGCGATTTGAATCAATTTATTGTCATTAAATTCCTGTCTAAAAATATCGGCTCTTATTTTCAATGCTGTTCCTGCAGCAGAGATTTGTGTCCAAAATCTCGGCGGACTTGAATCTAATACTGTGGAAAACCCGACAACTCCTTCTTTGCCGATCATTGCAATCTCGCACATTTGACCGTCTTCCGCGATATTTAACTGGGAAAAGACTGCATTTTCGGGAAAATAGACATATTCAAAAGGCTTATCAGCTTGATTTATAAATTCACCCGCCGAAAACACTACGGGTTCTAAGTAGGATAATAACTTGATGAATTCGTCATCAAATAATGTGTTGAGAAATTTATTTGTAATCAGTTTTTTTAATTGAAAGGGTTCGAGTGTTACCAAATTATCGTTATGTTTAAAGCGTAGGCTGATAAAATTACTTAAATTATGCGGCAATCTTTCGTTATTTTGATTGCGTCATCCTTAAAATTTCCCGGAAGCATTCAGCAGTCCACTCATTGGTCTTTGGTCTTTGAATAAATAAGACAATTCAATTATTGATTTTAAGCGGGAGAAACTTTTTACATTTCTCCCGCTTAACCTTCCCCTTGTTTGATCCCCGTTTGAGATTTGAAAAATCATTAAATACCAAACGATTTTGTATTATTAAGAAAAAAATTATTCCTAAAAGCCTTTTAAATTGAATATGGAGATTGTTATCTCACGATACAGGAATTTCTAAAATTGGGAGTTTGGTAATACTACATAGGGAATATCCCTGAATATTTTTGAGTAACCTTAGAAAATGCAGCAAAGACCTAAAAACGGATGACTGTTAAATAACCGAAGGAATCCAAAAATTACCTTCGGCGGCTTCATCATCTACGATGCACGGCACACAGCAGTTACACGGATAATCCAAGCCGAAGTTGATCTTTCAACCGTCGGAGAAATCACCGGACACAGTAACAAAAACTTAATTCTGCATTATTCTCAACGCTGCACACGAAATCCGAAAGCAAGCTGTCTCTGTTCCCGGAAATTTCGTCTCCGGGCAAAAGAAAAAGGCGAGCTAAAAAACTTACCTTGAACTCCGTTTGGACAAACTTTATTTTTACGTTTCCATAAATCTTCTGTTTACCCGGTTTACATTATTAAATAAGCTCCACAGGTAAGACTCGAACTTACAACCCTTCGGTTAACAGCCGAATGCTCTGCCATTGAGCTACTGTGGAATATCTTTCTTTGACGAAAGACGAATAATTTTTATAACATCTGAAATTTAATATTGCAACTCGAATCTTGAAAACTTGATAGGATTTTTACAATTTATTTTGTGTTGATTAATTAAGTGATTTACATTTACTGCTATTTTGTAGTCTAATCTTTAGTTAAAAATCTTTAATGAAAATTTCCGTAATCATACCTGTATTAGACGAAGAATTGACGGTTGAGAAAACTCTTGATGCGATTTCGCGGCTGGTTAATGTTGATGAAATTATTATTGTTGACGGCGGAAGCAAGGATAAAACGCTTGAGAAAATTGAAAATTACAAAAAAATCAAAATAACCAAACTCGTTAAAATAAAACAGGCAAATCGCGGAAAACAGCTGCACGAAGGGACAAAACACGCAAACGGTGATATTTTTTGGTTTATTCACGCCGATACCAGACCAGTTCAGGGTTCGGGTGAACGGATAAAAAAATTTATGCGGTATGAAGAAATTGTCGGCGGAAATTTTCAGATAATCTTTTCCGGCAAAAGCCGTTGGGCGAGATTTTTGACGTGGCTTTATCCACATTTGCTTTCGATTGGTTTGGTTTATGGCGATTCGGCGTTTTTTGTGCGGCGGACGGTTTATGAAGAGGTCGGCGGTTTTCGTGAATTTCCGATTTTTGAAGATGTTGAATTATACAAAAGGCTAAAGAAACGCGGGCGGTTTATAACTATTCAGATGCCCGTAACGACATCTTCACGGCGGTTTGATGACCATTCTTTTATCTGGACTTTTACAAAATGGTCAATTCGACAGGGACTTTACTGGCTTGGTATTTCACCGAAGATTTTGGGAAAAACTTATAAACAGATCAGGTGAGGAGAAGCAGCAAACAGCGACGGCAGTTGACAGAAAAGTGAGAAGCAAGAAATAAAAAGTTTGCAAAATGGATAAAATGGATAAAAAGATAAAATCGGAAAAACAGCTTGCGGCGAAAGAAGGCGTAAAATATATCAAAGACAGGCAAATAGTTGGTTTGGGAACGGGTTCGACGGCTTATTTTGCAATTGTAGAAATCGGTGAAATGGTAAAAAAGGGTTTAAGAATTAATGCAATTCCAACTTCGGCACAGACTGCAAAACAGGCGGAAAGCTTAAATATTCCGCTTGTTTCGATAGATGATGTGGATTCGATAGATATAACGATTGACGGGACGGACGAATTTGATTCGAATTTGAATTTAATAAAAGGCGGCGGCGGTGCTTTGCTCAAAGAAAAAATGGTTGCGAGAATTACGAAAAAACAGATAATCATTACCGATTCTTCAAAAAAAGTTGAAACTCTCGGAGCATTTAAAATTCCCGTCGAAGTTTTGCCTTTCGCTTCTGATTTTGCCTGCAAACGGATTGAAGAATTTGGCGGAAAGGTTAAAATCCGCCGTAAAAAAGGTGAAATTTTCCTGACCGATGAAAAAAATTACATAATTGATACGGACTTTGGTTTGATCGAAAATCCGTATGCAGTTTCCGATAAATTAAACAATATCGAAGGCGTTATTTGCAACGGACTTTTTCTGGATTTGGCTGATGTTGTAATTATGGGCAAAGGACGAGAAACGGTTGTGTTTGAAAAATAATGGAATTTTTACCAAAGATTTTATCGGTTGCGGTCGGCGGTGCTTTTGGTGCAACGGCTAGATATTTAATCAACATTTCACCGCTTCAGAATATTTTCGGCAAATTTCCCTTCCCGACGTTTTTTATAAATGTTGTCGGTTCATTTTTAATAGGTTTTTTTCTCATAATTTTAACGGAAAAATTTACCGTTAGTGAAATCTTCAGATTGTTAATTTTAGTCGGTTTTCTGGGAGCATTTACAACTTTTTCGACCTTTGAATTAGAGATTTGGCTTTTACTGAGAGAAAATCAATATATTACCGCTTTTGCTTATCTCTTATTGAGTGTTTTGCTTGGATTTGTTGGAGTAATTGCCGGAATTTGGCTTGCAGAGAAGATTTAGGTTAAATTTGTTATCAAAGGTTTTTTCTGGCTCTTTTTACGATGTTAATCGCTTCTTCAATGGTTTCACCTATTGCCGTTAAATGTCCCATTTTTCTTCCCGATCTTGCCTGCTTTTTGCCGTATAAATGAAATTTTAGATTTTTATCTTCAAGAATTTTTGCCCAATCCGGTTCGCCGTTTTGCCACAAATCGCCGAGCAGATTTGCCATTGCGACGGGTTTAAGAAATTCGGTTGAGCCGAGCGGCAGACCGCAGACTGCCCGTAATTGCTGTTCAAACTGCGAAGTTACGCAAGCCGTGTCAAATGTCAGATGTCCCGAATTATGCGGACGCGGAGCGATTTCGTTGACGATTAATTTTTCATCTTTTGTCAGAAAAAATTCGACGCAAAGAGTTCCGACATATTCAAATTTTTCGGCAATTCCGCGAGTAATTTCGATGGCTTCAGTTTGAACCTTATTCGAAACTTTTGCGGGAGCAAATGAAACATCCAAAATGTGATTTGTGTGGTCGTTTTCAATCACACCGTAATCTGCAAAATTTCCTTTTGCATCTCTCGCCGCCACAACCGAAACTTCTTTTTCAAAATCAACAAATGCTTCGAGAACGCATTCGCTGCCCTTTAATTTTTCAAATGCAGTTTCAATATCGGAATTTGATTTAATAATACTTTGACCTTTTCCGTCGTAGCCGAATCCGGCAGTTTTTAGAACGCAAGGTATGCCGATTTCTGCAACTGCACTTTGTAAATCCTCCAAAGTTTTTATGTGCCGAAAATCCGCAACGGGAAATCCGTTTTTCGATAAAAAAGTTTTTTCTCTCAGCCGATTTTGAGTTGTGTGCAAAACTTCGCCTTTCGGATGAACCTGTACAAATTCATAAGCGGTCTCGATTGTTTTTGAAGGCACGTTTTCAAATTCATATGTGATAACATCAACCGATTTTGCAAATTTTCCGACTGCTTCCAAATCATCATACTCAGCCGAAGTTTCCCAATCGGAAATGTGTCCCGTCGGCGTGTCGCTGCCGGGCGAAAATGTGTGGACGCGATAACCCATTTTGCGGGCTTCAATCGCAAACATACGACCAAGCTGACCGCTTCCGAAAACGCCGATGGTTGAATCTGGTAAAATTATTTTAGACACGAATTAAATGATTATCTGAAAAATTGAAACCACAGATTAACACAAATGGATGCAGATTTTTAATGCCGATTGAATTATTATCTGATGTTAAAAGTAATTTTAAAATTTTAATTTCAACAGATAATGTAATCTCTGTGTTGATTTAATCAAGTGTTTTGTTGTAAGTTAAAACAAAACTGAATGACCATTCATTCACGGAAAATTTATGCCACGTTCAAACACGATAATGAAAAACACGATTACCGACAAATACGAAGCAATTCTGAGGGCGGCGATAAAAGTTTTCGCCCGCAAAGGCTATTTCAATTCAAAGGTCGCAGATATTGCAGGTCAGGCAAAAATTGCCGACGGCACGGTTTATCTGTATTTCAAGAGCAAGGAAGATATTCTGCATTCAATTTTTGACCGGATGATGTCGGAATTTATCTCTGAAGGAAAAAGGGAAATTGCCGAAATTGAGCAAGCCGATAAAAAAATAAAGCGAATCGCCGAGCTTCACCTTGAAAAACTCGGTGCAGACCGCGATTTAGCTGTTGTATTTCAAGTTCAACTTCGCGGTTCAATCAAATTTATGCGGGAGTTTTCCGCTGCCGGATTCGCTGAATATCTGGATATTATAAAAAGTGCATTTGAAGAAGGGCAAAACCAAAAAATTTTTCGTAAGGATATAAACGCCACGGTTTGTTCAAAAATACTTTTCGGGGCGTTGGATGAAATGGTTACGAACTGGATTTTGTCCAACAAAAAATACGAACTAGCACCGCTGGCGGATGAAGTCGTAAAAGTATTTTTCGGCGGAGTCGAGATACAAAAAGTATAAAATAATTATTTCTGAACCCAAATAAATGATGCAAAGTGAAGCAGACAAAGAAATTATCCGCAGGGTAAAAAGGATTCCGCTCTTTACAGGCGAACCGCAGACGCTGGTTGATTTATTTTATTTTGCATTGGAAAATCATTCGCGGGAAGATGCTCTGAACTATAAAAAAGATGGAAAATGGCATTCGATCTCGACGCAAGAATTTATTGAACGCGGCGAAAATATCGCTCTCGGGCTTTATTCACTCGGCATAAAAACGGGGGAACGGGCGGCGATCTTAGCGGCAAATTCTCCTGAATGGACTTTGGCGGATACGGGTTGTCAGTTTGCCGGAATTATTGATGCTCCAATTTATACGACGCTTACTCCGAGTTCGATCAAATACATTCTTAACGATGCGGAACCAAAAGTTTTTTTCGTGCAGAACGTCGAAAAATTTGAACGCATTGCGGAGATCATTCCCGAATGTAAATCTCTGGAGAAAGTTGTCTTTTTCAGTTCGGAAAAAATTGATTCGGAAGATGCGTTGACGCTTGAGGAATTAGAAAAACTCGGTGCGGAACTCAAAAAAGAAAAACCCGAACTGATTAAAGAATTGACTTCCACAACAAAACCCGATGACATAGCAACTTTAATATATACATCGGGAACAACGGGCGAACCGAAAGGCGTTATGCTTTCGCACGAAAATCTGATCTCGAATGTTATAGATGTTAGCGAGAATTATAGTTTCAGCGAAAAAGACGTTCCGCTTTCCGTTTTGCCGCTTTCACACGTTTTTGAAAGGATGGGAATGTATGTCTATCTTTACAACGGAATGGCGGTTCATTATGCCGAATCCATTGAAAAAATTGCTGATAATTTGCAGGAAGTCCGTCCGACGGTATTCGTCGGCGTTCCGCGAATATTTGAAAAAGTTTATGCCAAAGCAAAATTAAAAGCGGCGAATCAAAGCGGTTTTAAAGAAAAAATCTTTGATTGGGCAATCGAGATCGGCAAAGAAATCGCACACAAAAAAGAAAAAGACGAGGAAGCTGCGGGTTTTCTCGGAATAAAATACAGCATTGCCGACAAACTCGTTTTTACAAAATTACGCGAATTTTTCGGCGGGCGGCTTCGATTTTGCATCACGGGCGGTGCAGCACTTTCTGACACGATCTATTTAATATTTAACGGAGCAAGCATTTCCATTATGCAAGGCTACGGCTTAACGGAAACTTCGCCCGTGATAACTTCAAGCAATCCGATTGATGTCAAACTCGGAACTTCCGGCAAACCGATCCGCAATGTTGAAGTCCGCTTCGCCGATGACGGAGAAATAGAGGTTTCGGGTCCGAATATAATGCACGGCTATTACAACAAACCCGAAGCGACGAAAGACGCTTTCACCGATGATGGTTGGTTTAAAACAGGCGACATCGGCGAAATGGATGATGAAGGTTTTCTGAAAATTACCGACCGCAAAAAAGAACTTTTCAAAACTTCAGGCGGAAAATTCATCGCCCCTTCGCCAATCGAACAAATGATAAAAGGTTCACGTTTTGTCAATCAGGTCGTGCTGATCGGAAATTCAAGAAAATTCGCCTCCGCTTTGATCGTCCCGGATTTTGAACAACTTGAAAGCTACGCGAGAAACAATGATTGGAATTTAAAAGAACCGAAGGAATTTTGCGAAAGCGAGAATGTTTTGAGATTGTTCGAGCAGGAAATTGACAAATACTGCAATGATTTGGCACGTTTTGAAACGGTTAAAAAAATCGCCCTGCTCGAAGATGAATTAACCGTCGAAGGCGGCGAACTGACACCGACACTAAAAATAAAACGCCGTGTGGTTGATGAAAAATATGAAAAAATCATAAATAATATTTATGAAGAAGCGGAAAAAGAAAAGCCTGCAAGATAATTAAATCTTACAGGCTTAAAATTGAATGTGAATTTTTTTAGTAAAGAATTCTTGTAATTCCACCGGACCCAAGCGTGGTAACTCCGCTTACTGCTGCTCCCGTTACAGCTTTAAGAAGTATTTTTCCGATACTATCCTTTTGTTTATCAACATCTATAATGTCATAAGGCTCAAGCATTACATCATTTTTACCTTCCTGAATCTCTTTGAAATTGACGGCAATAATTTCTCTGTCCTGAGAATTAGCTTTTAAACGATAAATTTTTATTTCTTTCAGGTTTGCTTTATCTCTGGGACCTCCCACCATTCCAAGTGCTTGCGACAGAGACAAACCGCGTTCCTTAATATAAAGTCCTGTAGGTTGATTAACTTCACCGTTTATATAAACGGGCGAAGCCTTTTCCACAACAATTACATCGCCGGGGAAAATTACCGGATTAGCCTCTTTTTTACCATCCATAACACTACTTATACTATACAATCTTGATGGAACAGTAGTTCCATTATTAGATTCTGTATTCCAATTTGCCATCGCATCGGCATCCGAACACATTGGAATTTGTGTCCTGAAAACACGAACAGTTCCCGCAGCCTCTTCTTTAGGTCCATTAGATATATTAAGCAATTCTATTAATCTTGCTTCTCTTCTCAATTCAACTTGTCCCGGAGAATTTACCTCACCGGATACTGACACAGGAATTGGAGGGCGGCGTTCAGAAATAGTTAAACTGATTGTCGGGTTTTTAAGATACTTGGAATAACGCTCTTCTACTTCCTCACGCAAGTCATTTTCAGTTCGGCATTTTGCATCTAAGGGCTTTCCTTCAACAAACGGAACTCTGAAACGACCATTTTGATCAATTTGAGTTTCAAAGTTAAATTGGTCTTCACCAAGAACTTTGACTTGAATTTTATCACCGGGTCCGAGCAAATAACCCGTCAACTCTGGTCTAACATCGGGAATGTTTTGAGCAAAAGCAACCTGGATCGATAATACTAATAGAGCGAAAGTGAATAAGATATTTCTTTTCATTTTTTTATTTCCTTATAATAGAGATATATACGTTTATAATATAACTTACAAACGCTTGTGATTCAATATTTAATTGAATAGTTGCAAAGGTAATTTAAAACCAATTGATCGTTAAAATATCTGATTTGTATCAGATATACAGAAATACTTAAAACATATTTAAGTCTAACTATACTGATTCCGTCACATATATTGGTTTTAATTCATTGTGATTTGTGGTTAAATTTAACTTTATGACACAACCAAAAATTTCTAAAAACCGAATATCAAAAAAAGCGGCGAGTTTTACGGAATCCGTCATACGCGAGATGACACGCGAGGCTAATAAATATGGTGCGGTGAATCTTTCGCAGGGATTTCCCGATTTTTCCGCACCCGAAGACATTAAACGTAAGGCACAAGAAGCGATTGCCGGGGATTTTAATCAGTATGCGATAACTTGGGGAACGAAGGATTTCCGTGATGCGATCGTTGAGAAAACGAAATGGTTTCTGGGTTTGGATATTGATCCCGAAACAGAAATTACTGTAACGTGCGGTTCGACGGAAGGAATGATCGCGGGAATGATGGCAACGGTTGACGAAGGCGAGGAAGTTATCGTCTTTGAGCCGTTTTATGAAAACTATGCACCTGATGCTATTCTTTCAGATGCAAAACCCGTTCACGTGCCGCTTTACCAAACCGAAACCGGTTGGCATTATGATATAGAAGAATTAAGCCACGCATTTAATGAAAAAACCAAAGGCATAATCATCTGCAATCCGAATAATCCGACGGGTAAAGTTTTTTCAATGGAAGAATTGGAATTTATCGCCGATTTGTGTAAAGAATTTGATGTGATCTGTTTTACTGACGAAATTTATGAACACATCATTTATTCAACGGAAAATGGAAAACGGAAAAAGGAAAATGAAGAAATCCAAAATCCAAAATCTAAAATCCAAAATCCGGTTCATATTTCAATGGCACAGCTGGAAGGAATGCGTGAAAGAACCGTTGTTGTTAATTCGCTTTCAAAGACTTATTCAGTTACGGGTTGGCGTGTCGGTTACTGCATCGCACCGCCCGATATTTCCAGTGCGATCCGCAAAGTTCACGACTTTTTAACGGTCGGTGCTGCTCATCCGCTTCAAAAGGCGGGTGCTTACGCTTTAAGTCTGCCGGAAAGTTATTATGAAGAATTGCAGAAAGATTATCAGAAAAAACGCGATTTTATCGTTCCCGTTTTGCAGGAAGCCGGATTTAAATGCGATTTTCCCGAAGGAGCTTATTATGTAATGTGCGACATCATCAATTTCGGTTTTGATAATGACATCGAATTTACAAAACATCTGATCCGCGAAATCGGTGTCGCGGTTGTGCCGGGTTCTTCGTTCTATCACGATAAAAATCTGGGCAATCAGAAGGTCAGATTTTGTTTTTGTAAAAAAGATGAAACACTCGAAGCAGCGGCGGAAAGATTGCAGAAATTAAAATAATAATATTAAAAAAAAAGAAGACCTGTCGGTTTGTTTGCTGACAGGTCTTTTCTATATTTAATTTTATTTGTCTTTGCTGTTATTTATTTGTGTTAGCATCGTTATCCATATTATCCGTATCTGATGCCATATTTGTAACTGAATCTGCCGGTGCGACTTTAAGTTCGTTTTTAACCCTCTTAACACCATCAATATCGTTAGCCATCTTAACAGCATCTTTCAATTCTTTGTCAGAACCGACTGTTCCTCTAAGCGTTACAACAGCGTCTTCGACATCAACATTAATCGTGGTTTCTCTTAAACCGGCGGTTGTTGCTAAAGAAGCACGGGTTTTCGTCCAGAGCCAACTGTCATTAGCACCGCTTCCAACCGTATCGTCTTTATATCTTTTTCCGCGATATGTATCGTATTTTGCAGTATCCTTATCATAATTTTCGCGGGTTAAATCATTATCCCAATCCCAATCATCATCCGCATCCGCATCAACGATTTCGTTGTCGGTGGTTGCACCGTCAACGGTAACATTTGTTTCATCCGTCATAACAGCCTTGTTTGACTCTGTTTCCGGCATTGTTTCACAGCCGATTAAAACCATTGCTAATAATATTACGCAACTAAGTATTGTAAATTTCTTCATTTTATTCCTATTCCCCCTTTGTTCCTTACGAACAAAAAATTAAAATTAAAATCAAAACTAAATAAGTTTTGTATCAGATTATAGAGTAAACCTAAATCTCCAATATTTGTCAAATAAACAATAATGATAAAGCAACCTATCTAAAAGTTAAAGCACCAAACATTAATATTGCAAATTTTAACAGCATTCAGTAAACACTTGTGTTTTAAGGGTGTTTTCTTAATAATTCAGCTATAATCGGAGGTTTTTTTATGTTGAGGAAATTATTCTTACTTATTTTAGTTTTTACTCTGTCCGGTATTTTTGCGTATGGACAGGATAAAAAAGTTCCCGAATCGAAAGACAAGGAAGCGGCAAAAGCATATACATTTTTGCTCGGCGGCAGCGGAAGTTATCTCGGCGTTCAAACAAAAGAAGTTACAAAAGAAAACTTTGCAAAATTTGGTTTGAGCGATGTTCGCGGAGTGGTAATTGAAAAAGTTATAAAAGATTCACCTGCCGAAAAAGCGGGCTTGCAGGACGGCGATGTAATCGTGCGTTTTAACGGCGAATCCGTAACCAGCACACAAAAATTAACCCGTCTGATCTCGGAAGTCGCTCCCGATCATAAGGCAGCTTTAACCGTTATAAGAAACGGCGGCGAACAGGATTTGACCGCGACAATTACTGAACGTAATGCAGCTGTATTTCAAAACAGCGGAACAAAACTTGGAGCTTTATACGGGCTTTTCCCCGGAATCCCGGAATTCCCGACATCTCCGGTTAATCCGCGAGACTGGAAAATTCCTGCACCTTCTAAAGATATGGCGGATGCTCTGACTTTTTTCTCGAATTATTCAATGGGTATCGGAGTTACTTCTTTAACAAAACAGCTTGGCGAGTATTTCGGTGTGGCAGAAGGAAAAGGAGTTCTGATAAATAATGTAACTAAAAACAGCCCGGCGGAGCGTGCCGGATTAATAGCCGGAGATGTGATTGTTGAAATTGAGGGGCAGGAAGTCAACAGCAATGCTGACCTGCTTCACAGAATGAGCGGAAAAAATGAAGGCGTTGTGAATTTAACAATAATCCGCAATAAAAATCGCCAAACTATTTCCATTACGCCTGAAAAGAGGAACGGCAATCCATTGACCGTCGAGGAACTTGAAAAAATCGAATCCAAATTAAAAACTCGTTTTGCTCCGCAAACTATTACAGTTCCATTTTCTACTTCAACAAGAATTTTGTAATAAAAAGTAAAACTTAAAAACCCTTGAGAGAAGTTTTCAAACTCTCAGGGGGTTTTCTTTTTCATACTCTCTTTCGCTAAGTTATCGGCTTGTTTGCTCAGTTCCTCCGCATCCTTCATAAATTTAGCAAATTTTTCCTCGTTTTGTCTGAACCTGCACTTTTATTCGGTCGCTTCTTTTCGTAATCTTTTGAATTCGCTCATAAAATATTCAAATTCTTTCTTGCTTTCCTCATCACTAAATTTTCTTGGCTTGGACTTTTTATAAAAACTTAAAACATCGTCGGAAAATTCTACAACTGCATTTTTCCATTCATCGCAATCAATTTCAATCTCTTCACTATTTGAGAATCTGTGAACTATTTTGTCTTTTTTATGCAAAATATCCCAATTCATTCCTGTTCCACAATTTGAAAAAAAGATTTTGTCTTCAACATTCCAAAAATTAAACCCACAACAAGGCAAAAGTTGTTCATACTCGCTTGAAAAATGATTTTCATCCAAACTTCTCAAAAATAAGTATGCAGAAGCACTCACCGTCCAATCTCCAGATTCTTCATTTGAAACAACCCTATCACCAATTTTAAGCCAAACTGGACTATGAACACACAAATCATATTCGGTGTTTTCATTACCTTCCAGCCAATGTGGATTTAATACTTTTAGTTCAATCATAATTTTTCTAAAACTTCATTCGTCGCTCGCAAACCGTGATGAAATGCTTCTTCAAAAATTGCGATTCCGCTCAAGTCTGAATGGGCAAAATGGATGTTGCGAAACGGTTTTTGAGCTTTTGCCCGCTCGCCGTTCCACATAAAATTTGTGCGGGGTGAGATCATTGCGTGTCCCCAACGCATTATATCAATTCTTGTTGTCAATTCGCGTATGTTTGGATGAGCTTGTGAAAGGTCGGTTAAGCAAACATCAGCTAATTCTTTCCAATCCAAACTCAATAATTGTTGCATTCCTGCCCTTAGATTTTCCGTTGCCATCGGGTAATAGTATGTCAGAATTGTCTGTCCGTAATCAATTCCTTTTTGATGCGTGGCGACGACATAGCCGAGCGATTTGCTGTCGTATAGAACATTATCCCACGCGAGCGGAAAATCTCTTGCAAAGTTATTTTTCGGACGATCTTTTAAGAATAAGTTAGCGACAAACCACGAATTATGTTGGAATTCGTTTGAATCGAAAGTCGGATTTTCGCGGAAACCTCGAATCAAATATTGTGCAGTAAAAAGAGGTGCGGAGAAGATTGCTTTGTCGCAATGCAAGCCGTTCATTTGGTTTGTTTTTGTGTCTAAATAAATTACATCAACGCCTTTTTCGTTTGGAATTAATTCGACGACGATATTTGAACTCCTTATATTTTCCTTTGTTTTGGAAACGAAATGATTTACAAAACGCCCATTGCCTTCGGGAAAAGTTATAAAAGATTGCGATTCTTCGCCCGATTTCGGAGTCCGCGAACAAAAATAAAAAAGTCCCGCCCAAGCGGAAGTTTGTGAGAGTTTTAAGCCGTAATCATCGCGGCAAGCGTAATCGCAATACCAAATTAAACGCTCGGAATCGAAGCCTTTTTTTGTAAGCCATTCGGCAAATGAAATTTTATCAAGTTCGAGAACTTCCGCGTCATTTGAACAATTGACAACAGGAACAACAAATGCCCTTTTATCTTCCGAATCCCGCCAATCTATCCAATAATCCAATTCTTTTTGAAGGCTGTTAAGTTGCAATAAATCTTCTTCACTTGCTCCCGCATTCAAATATAAACCTTCATACCAACGCCCTTTGTAAAAAACTCTCTCTTCCGGGTCGCGTGTCAGATATTGTTCGGGAATTATCAAATTTCCCTCCGTATCTTTCGACTCGATCAGGTTCATTTCATCAAGCAATCCGACAAGTTCTTCATTTTCCTTAAACGGCACGGGCAAATAATGAGCTCCCCACGGATAGCTGACAAGATTTGATTCGGAACTCGTTGAAGTTCCGCCCATTTTGTTTTCCAGTTCGAGCAAAACAAAATCATCAAAACCCTTGCTTTTCAATTTCCAAGCCGCCGTCAAACCTGCAATTCCGCCGCCGACAATAGCGATTTTCGCATCTTTCCAATTAGTTGCGGAAACCTCAAAGTTTCTATTTTCACGCAAAATATGTCCGATATTATTTGAAGCACCGACAATCTCACCGTCAAAATCGTTAATCGGCTGGCTATTTTTACAAGCTACAATCGCAAGCGGCAGTCCAAGAAAAGATTTTAAGATTTCTCTGCGTGTGAACATTATATTTTTACTCTTGATCCATATTATTAATTTATTCTCATCTTTTTCATGCAGCTTGGTATTACGTAAAATTAAGATGTTTAGCCTTTGAAATAAAAAACGGGTGATCTGTATTACAGAACACCCGTTTAGCTGCAAAAGCAGAAAGTTCAACTTTATGCTAAAAGATAAATTTAGCTCTTAATTGAACTGTTCGTCCGGGAACAACACCGAGACTGTAATTATTAAAAGAAGGACTATTTACATTGACAAAGCCGGTATTTCTCGGTCCAACCGTAGAAATCTCACGAATCCGCTGGTTAAGCAAATTAAAAATCTCCGCTCCAACCTGAAGATTATAGTTATAATCTCCGCCGAAACGGAAGTTTTTAAGTATCGTTACATCAGTCCGGTTGAAGCCATTTGAACGCAGCGTATTGCGACCGGCAGTGGCACGTGCACCGGGACCGGTTTGAATATACTGAGCATTCGGATTAACAACCAGATATGCTACTGCATTACTCGGACCTCTTGTTGAAACCGCAGCTTGGGTAATGTCTGTTGTAACAGTTCCGTTACTTCTCAAGAATTGACCTTGGGCATTGAGCGGAACAACACGGCTACCCGTTCCCGGAACACCATTCGGATTGAAAATAGTCCGGTCAGGTGCAGAATCGAAGTTCAAATTTGAATCAACCCCTGAAAGCGGAGTAAATGGCTGTCCGGATTGAGTCTGAAAGATCGGAGCAATTACGAATCCTCCGAGGAAACCCTTCAAGAAACCATTATCGCTGTCCTTAAAAAACGGCAGTTCGTAATTTGCAGCAAAGACAAAGCGATGCGGAATATCCAGAGCCGACAGTCCGCGTTCATCTCTGATGTTGTCAAAATTTTGCGGACGACGCGGATTGACCACGCTGCTGAATAATTCATTGGTTGAATCATCAATCGTCTTACTCCAGGTATAAGCAGAAGTAAATGCTAAACCTTGGCTGAATCGGCGGGTAACACTAATTGATCCCGAATCGTACTGTGAATTACCAATTGGCGGGAAAGCGGTTATCGCACCGAAGAAACCAAACTGTCTAAAAGGTTGAACAAAAACTCCGGGCTGTGTAAAGGCTTGTGCTAGAGTCGGAAGTCCGGCTAACTGTGCCGCAGTCGGTTGACTAAAGAAAGTCGGTAAGAATAGTGCTGACTGCGGAGTTGACGGCAAATTCTGAGGCAATTGTATCGGAAGATGGCGTGTGCGTGTGCCGAGATAGCGAACTTCAACCGCCATTGACGACGTTAGTTGACGCTGATAGCTGAGCGTGAACGAATATGTCTCCGGCATAATAAAGGTCTCGGAATTGGTAATTCCTCCGACAGCAGCCCGAACACCTGCCACTCCTCCGGTAAAAGGCAGCAGCGTTGACGGCAGACCTCCGCGTTGAAGAAATCCGGGAGATGTATTAAAGCCAAGAACTGCGACCGCTTGGGTTACATCAAGCTCCTGCTCAAGCTGCGGCGGTTTACTGAAAATAATCAGATTTTGGAAAACATCCGAATATGACATTGTGAAATTACCGCGAATTGAGCTTGTTCCCCGCTCACCAAAAAATGTGCGTAAAATTCCGCTCTTGAAATTAGGTGCATAAGCAAAACCTATACGAGGTGCAAAATTGTTCTTGTCCGGTTCCACATTCTCAAAATCAAGACCCGGAACGCTTACCCCTTGAAAGAACGGAAGGAAGTCTTTTGTAGCACGCGGAATGCTTGCATATTCATAACGCAGTCCAAGATTGAGCGTTAGATTCGGCGTTACCTTCCAATCATCCTGACCAAAGAAGTAATATCGTGAAGTATTGCCCGTAAATGTTCCGTTACCAGTACCTCGCAGACCGTCTCTGCCTGTTGGAGTAATATCTCTGATTAGGTCTTCAAGATTGTTATAAATGTAATCCCCCCGCTGACGTGCAAGGAAATTACTCGTAGTTAAGATCCGCCGGAATTCCCCCCCGAACTTAAAATTATGCTGTCCGCGAATGTAGCTGACCGTATCAAATACCTGATAGACATTATCGCCTCCGCTCTGCGGAAGATTGCCGCCCGGACCAAGTTCAAGATTAAGCGGTCTGACGGTTATGTTCGGAAAATTTAGATTGGAGGGGTCTTTCAACGGAACATCCGAAATAGCCCGTCGCCACGACAGACGCAGATCGTTAACTAAACTCGAACTAAGCGTTCGAACCCACGTTCCGGAAAAGAAGCGTGTTTCATAAACCTGCAAGTTGTTAAAGTTCTGACTGCCTAATCCGGCTTGTTCCCCCGCATCATCATAGTAGTTGAACCGATACCGAAACTGATCTTTCGTCCCACGCAGATGATCAATGTTTATTTGAAACGAGTTATCAATGAACCCTGCGGGAATATTAACTGAAACATTACCGATCGGAATCGGTATGCCAAGTACATTAATAGTGTCGCTGGCGGTTTGTGCTAATTCCAAATTTTGTTGAAGGATATTTAATACAAATGGGCTTGCTCCAGGTACACTTCCAAGCAGTGCCAAGCCTTGTGAAGTCGGAGATAAAAATGTTCTGCCGGCACCTTCGCTGCTATTTTGTACCCGCTCGAATGCTCCGAAGAAAAAGAGTTTATTTTTCAAAATCGGACCGCCGATTGTAAATCCATACCGCGTATTTCTGTATCTTGGTAATTCAAGAATCTGACCGCTTTGTAATTGGGCTTCTTCTGATGATGAAGCGGCATTTAAGTGCTGATTTTGAAGATATACAAAACCGGAACCGTGAAACTCATTCGTTCCACTTTTAGTAATGGTTACAAACTGTCCGCCGCCGCCGCCGCCAAATTCAGCATTGAAATTATTTGTTAGCAGCGTAAATTCCTGCACAGCATCTTGAATGATGGGAATTGCCGGACCCGTAACAGACGGATCATTATTATCAACCCCATCAATAGTAAAAACATTAGAACGAGCACGTGTCCCGCCAACTGAACCGCCCGAGCCGAGTACCCCTGATGAACGTTCAACGACATTAGGCGAAAGCAGTGCCAAAGCATTCTGATTACCGAAAATCGGCAGATTTTTGACTAATTGTTCTTCAAAACTCTTGCCAAGCTGTGAACTTTCAGTCTGCACAAGAGCCTCACCCGCCGCTGTTATCGTAACTTCACCGGTAACACCGCCGGCTTGCAAAGTAGCACTAAAGCCGGTTTGCTGGTTAAGTGCTACCCTTATTTCCTGGGTTGCAGTTGCAAATCCTGATTTTTCAACTGTAATTGAATACTGACCAACCGGAACATTAGGGAACTCATAAGCTCCCGCCCCTGTGGTTTGGGTTGTCAAAACCTGCCCGGTTGTGCTACTTCTTAAAGTTACCGCAGCTCCGGGAATAACAGCTCCGGTTGAGTCGGTTATCGTTCCGGAAACCCGTCCGCCGGTTACCTGTGACAGTATGCTAACGGTAAAAATCATCATCAATATTGAAACTGATAGAATCGAAATAAATTTCTTTAACATAAAATTCTCCTTAGCTATTTTGCTTTGTGATTTGTAGAACTATATTAACAACGTTATACATTGTCCTAACCAATCGGCTATATTAATAAATTTCTCTAATTTCCAAATTTTCACATTTGAAAAAACGAAACTACGCGATATGGCTTCTAATGATGCAATTTGAAAGCCAATAATAAAAGAAAGGGCGATTTTCGTGCTAAGTATTTGAAAATAAATAAGTCAGTTAGCAGTTCGGGCAAATGGATCCTCACAGATATTTAACTAACAAATACGATATATTGTAAATAATCCATTTTTTTGGATACAATCCATATGTAAATTAATGTGAAGGGTGTGCAAATTAACGCGAGTTTATTTTAACATTTAGGTTATCTACTGGGAGGGCAAGCATCCTTGCTTGCCAGTTTTAAGAAAACTAAATTAATTCCGGCAAACGTGAGTTGATAAAGAAAAACTTGCCTAAGCAAACGTGCAAGCAGGGATGCTTGCTCTCCCGTTTAATTTGCACAGGCTTCAATTAATGTAATGCTTCCCACTGGTATAGTTTCAAAGAAAATTTTCTATCTACACTTGGAAGGAATGCGAATTCAGATTCAATAACAGGTCAAAGAACTTTTGTATTGTTTTATTGAAGTTGCTGAGAGATAATCCTCTCTAAACTTTCCTGGAGCCATATTTTTGTCAAACTTTGTAGAGAAAGAAAATTCTTTCCTTTTTTATTCAAACCTACGCCATTCGGCTTCGTAATATCTAACTAAAGATTGATTATCCAAACGATTTATCTCCAATTGTTCTTTTGGTCTTGAAGTGTCCACAGGAAAATCGAACATTGCAATCATTGAGTCTGAATCCAAAAATTTCAAATCCAAAATTTCAGGTATTTTTGACGGTTTTTCAAAATTATTCTGTTTGGCGAGAACATATCCCCAGATGCCGAATGACGGAACGGTTGTTTGATATGGCTTTGTTTTGAAACCTGCAGCTTCAAGGGTTTGAACGATACACCAATAGGAATTTCGGGCGTAAAGCGGCGAAGTGCTTTGAATACCAATTGATGAATCGGGTTTTAATTTTGTTTTGAGTAAATTGTAAAATCTGGTTGAATAAAGTTTTCCGAGTGCGAAATTATTCGGATCGGGAAAATCTATGATGGCAACATCAAACGGTTTAATTTTATTTTGATCAAGCCAAACGAAAGCATCGGCGTTTATTACATTTACACGCTTATCTTTTAAGGAGTTTTCATTTAATTCGGCAAGAATTGATAAGTTTTTAGCCAGATTCGTGATCGCGGGATCAAGGTCAACAAGCGTTACACTTTCGACAGATTTGTATTTTAGAATTTCCCGAACTGCCAGACCGTCACCGCCGCCTAAAACCAAAATTCGTTTTGGTTCGCCCTTAAAAGAAAGCATTGCGGGATGAACAAGTGCTTCGTGATAACGGTATTCGTCGAATGAATTAAATTGCAGATTACCGTTTAGAAAAAGTCCGAATCCCGTGCGTCCGCGGGTTACAATAATTCTTTGATACGGCGAACTTTTTGCGTAAATTATCGCGTCATTAAAAAGTTCCGATTCGGCTAAAGTTGTCAAAGAATCCGATTTTACTACTCCGATAAGAAGCAAAACGATAACTAATATGGCTTTAATTCGTAGAATAAGAATTTTTCTCGGAGTTAGCAAAGAAGCCAGCAGCCACGTTCCCCAAAGTCCGATTCCTGCATTGATTACGCCGAAAACCAGAGATGTGCGAACCAAGCCGAGTGTGGGAACAAGAAAAATTGGAAACAAGATCGAAGCGGCTAAAGCACCGACATAATCGAGTGCCAGAACCCTTGCAATCAGTTCCTTAAAGTCAAATTCATCCTTTAAAATTCGCATTAAAAGCGGAATTTCCAGACCGACCAAAGTGCCAATACCGAAAACGACACCGTAAAGAATGACGCTAAAACAGGAAAGACTTGCAAAAGTTAAAAATAATAGCGGTGCGGAAGTGCCGCCAAGAATTGCTACGGCGAGTTCAACCTCAATAAATCTTTCGGCGAGATTTTTTTCAACAAAGCGGGAAAGCCAAGAACCTACTCCCATTGCCGATAGATAGATACCGATAATTAAAGAAAATTGCGTAACCGAATCGCCGAGAACATAAGACGCGAGAGTTCCGGCAAGCAATTCGTAGATCAAACCGCAGGTGGCGATGATGATAACATTGATAAATAAAAGCGGAGTTTTACTCATTTTCTAAAACGGAAAAGCAAAACCTCAGAAACAAAATAATGAAAAGTGGAAAATGGAAAATTAGAGATTAACGTATTTTCCGTTTTCCGTTTTCCATTTTACATTTTTAAAATTTATCCGTGAATTGCGGCGGCGATAATTATGGCAATCCCGATCAGCATTGAGCCAATTATGATTCCGAGTGCGGTATTTTGATCTTCTTCGATCTCTTTGTGAACTGAATATGGTAAAAATTTATCCAAAATAATAAAAGCAATGGCGAATATGACTAACCCGAGAATGACGAAGATCATTGCATTTATCAGAACATTCGCCAATTCTTCAAATTTTACGATAAATGCCAAAGCACCAAAATTTAATAAACTTATCAACATTATTTTCCTCCACGATAACCTGTACTAATAAACGGAACTCCGATAATCGAACGATTTCGCCCTGAATTCAAGAATTCCCAACCGAGCCAACTCGAAGTCGTGTAAAGCAATATAACTCCGATTCCCATTGCGTAATATAATTTTCTTAACATAGTTTCTTTAATGGTAAATGGTAAAAGGTAAGTGGTAAGTGAATTTATGTAAGCGATCTCACTTACCACTCACCACTTACCGTTTACCACTTTCTTACCCCGTTCCTCCAAACATACTTTCGCTCCAGCGGCGGGATTCAAACGCGAATTTTCGGAAAAGTCCGATGATCGGACCGATTGCCAAAAAGATAAATGCCAGAATAAAATTAACTCCCCGTATTATATTTTGCTCGACCTTGACACGAATAGGCATCGGGTTGCTCCAATCCTGCCAACTTCCTTCAACCCGAAGCGTATATTTTCCTGCAGGAACTGCCGAAATTATTGCGTCTTGAGTCTGTCCGCCTTCACTCCAACTTTCGCCGTCCGTTACGCCGTAATAATATTCAATCGGAATTAAAACCGATTCAACCTCGTTGTTTCCTTCTTTAACTAAATCAATATTTAATTCCGTCCAAGAATTTCTGACAGGTGCGGCGGCTGAAACCCGGATATTTTCTTTTGCATCCAGTTCAAAAGGCTGTGAAAACACAACTTGTGATGCTCCCGCATTCGGCAAAGGATTGAGAACTATTTCCTGATCTAATTTTGTCGAACTCAAGCCCGTCAGCGGAATCATAAAAATTCCGACAAGCAATAAAATCCCCAGCAGCAAAAATCCGTATTTTATCAGACCGCCGCCTTCAAAAGGTTGATTCGGTGCGACATTAAAAGGTTTCGGCAGATTTTTTACACCGAATGCTCTTTCAATATCTTCTTTTTTCAGATAAGTTCCGAGCGACCAGTTTATTTCTTTGTCGTTCTTTTCTTGCGAAAGCATAAACGGCGGTGCAACGAAATCCGCCGCCTGCACGGATTCGCCTTGATTAACACGCCAGTAAAATTCGCCTTTCACATATTCAACTTTTGCAGGTGCATCTTGAAAAATTTTGTAACTTTTACCGTTATATTTAACCGTCGGCTTTGTGCCTGCAAATGTTTGTGATATTTCCAGTTCAGCCGCATTAATCGAATCAACAAAACTCCAATGATTATCGGAATCAACCAGCCATTTGAAGCCGACTTTCGGATTATAAAGCAGATATTCATTCCAAAAATACTTCACACCGTCAAATGTAACGCTTCTGGTCAACGCTCCGATGATTTCCATTTCCACACCGTCTGCAAAATTCTTAAATGAGCCTTTTGCACCAATCGGTAAAAGAAAATCCTGCGGTGCGGGTGAAGGTTTTAAGGCTTTTAGGAATTCTAAATTTCCCTCATTGATATTTAAAAGCGAATTACAATACGGGCAGGTAACACGCTCGGCTTTATCGGGTGCTTTCAGTTCAAGTGTCCCGCCGCAGTTCGGGCAATTCATCGCTTCAGCGGGAGCAATTTTTGCTTCTCTCTCTGCGGCACGTTTTTCCGCCAAACCCATTTCGGCAAGCGTTAATTCCTGTCCGAAAAATAAATACGGCAGATCAAATGAGTAATCAATTGTGGCAAAAACTCCGTCTTTACCAACCAGATCGGCATAATTCGATTGTTCATTCGGGTCTAATTTATATGGAATTTCGCCTTCCGCCGCGATGTATGTTGCCGTGCCTTTTTCATTGACGACTAAATGAGTTTTGTCCGTAACACCGTCCAATCTTTGTCCGGGCTGAATTTCTTCAAATGACGGAATTTGAAAACCTTCTGGCAGAGGTTTATAGAAGGTCATATAAAATCTGCCCTGTGCTTCGGCTAACCAACCGACCCAACCGTTTGAAAATGTCGCATACCATTCGTCCCAAAATCCGCCCGCCCCGTGTTTGATTTGAGCCCGTCCCGTTAATTCAAATTTATTTCCAAGATAATCGCCGCGAAGTCCAAGCTGCAAAGGCGATTTTGATTGAACTATTTCAGCAACTTTGCCCAAATCTTCGAGTTTTCTATCAGTTCTTGCAACCGCTGAACGGCAGAACGGGCAAACGACAACAATCGTCGAACCCGCTTTAAATTCAATCGGACCGGCACAGTTCGGGCAGTTTGCTTTCAAGACGCTCACGATGCACCTCCGGCGATTTTAGATTTTGGATTTTGGATTTTGGATTTTGAGTTTTTATTACCACGTTCGATTTTTGTGACTGAAACTTCCCCGGCTTCCAGCATTTCGCTCAATTTTTCTTTCCAATTCCATTCGGGACGTTCTTTGCAGCAATACAAATTGAATGTGGCAATTTTGTGTTCGGGATATGTGTGGCAGGCAAGATGCGATTCGGTCAGAGCGACCAAACCCGTTACGCCACCTTCATT
>MWWE01000002.1_pt1 | contig 59623 bp, 57 predicted proteins | sample 1047301 | NCBI WGS metagenome assembly MWWE01 (sample SAMN06349973, study PRJNA376086) | soil metagenome | isolation source: MS1-1 sample Antarctic (ecotone) soil | place: Antarctica
ATATTGAGTGAATTTATAACGACTAATCAATGCACAAGAACAAATTTATTAAAAAATGCTTCTAAAGATATTGAAATTCTAAATAAGTTTTATTCTAAATGAATACTCTAAAACTTTTGTCTAAAACAAAAATCGAAGTTTCGCCCGAAACTTTTGCGGTAATTTCTTTAACCAGCGATGAATGGCTAAAACTTCTAGAAAATCCCGAACTCTCGCCGCGTATGACTGCACCGTTTATGATCTTTAAAGATAAATGGGAAGTTACGCTTGTTTTGGATGTGGTGGATTTTGGAACGATCAAGCATATTGTTCGTGATGCGAAAATTGAGAGAAATTTTCGGCTTTTGAGTTTTGATGTCGAGTTGGATTTTAATGTCGTCGGATTTATGGCACAAATTACAAAAATTATCGCCGAAGCGGGAATTTCGATCTTGCCGATCTCTTCATTTTCACGCGACCACATTTTAGTCAGACAGGATGATCTGGGAAATGTTTTGAAGGCTCTGCGTGGATTTGTGGATGAAATCTGCTGATAAAAAATGAGTTTTTGGAAAGATAAAGTTATTCTTTTAACAGGAGCTTCAAGCGGAATCGGCGAAGCATTGGCATTTTCAATGGCGGAACGCGGTGCAGTTCTAGGTTTGGTCGCACGTCGAGAAAAACTTTTAAAACCGATCAAAGAAAAAATCGAAGCAAATGGCGGAACAGCGAGATATTTTGTTTGCGACGTTATGGAAAATGAAAAATTATTTGAAGCGGCGGAGAGTTTGAGAAATGAATTCGGCAAAATTGATATAATGATCGCCAATGCCGGAATCGGCGGAAATAATACAGAAACGAGAAATCTCGAACCAGATGCTGTTGCAAAAGTTATTAATATAAATTTGCTCGGTGCAGTCAATTCTGTGGCGGCGGTTTTGCCTGAAATGCTTGAGAAAAAAAGTGGTCAACTCGTTGCAGTTTCAAGTCTTGCAGGTTTTCGGGGGATTCCTAAATCTGCTGCATATTCAGCATCAAAAGCAGGAATGACGGCATTTTTTGAAAGCGTCAGATTGGATGTTCAGCATAAAGGAGTTGCGGTAACGATCATTCAACCCGGTTTTATCAAAACACCTTTAACATCGGGCAGAGCCAATAAAATGCCTTTTATAATGGAATTAGAAGATGCAATTCCGCTTTTCTTAAATGCAATTGAAGATCAAAAGAAATTCGCCGCATTTCCTTGGCAGTTAGCAAGTTTTGTTAAACTTGGCAAAATTTTTCCTGCGTGGCTTTATGACAAAATCGCAGGTCGTGCGAGATACAGAGAATAGAATTTTACACATGCTTTTGACGAAATCCGCAAAAAGTAAGAAAATTCAAAAAGTTTTGACAAATAATTCATTTCATAAACCCAACCATAATCTATGGATCTAATACAAGCAATAATTCTTGGCATTGTCCAAGGTTTAACCGAATTTATTCCGGTAAGTTCAACGGCACACCTTGTTTTTGCGAGCCGTTATACAAATCTTTACGGAGGAAATCCTGAACAGATCACGGCGACAATGGCTGTTATCCAACTCGGAACTCTGGCAGCGGTTTTTGTATATTTTGCGGCTGACATCTGGAATATTTCAATTTCGTTTATTCGGGACCATTTTGCATTTATTACGGGAAATAAAAAGAATTATTCCGGCACAAAAGGAGTTCGCCCGATGTGGATGTCAAGCGATTCCTTAATGGGTTGGTTGATTATTATCGGTTCGATTCCGGTTGGAATTGTCGGTCTTATTTTCAAAGATACGATTGAAGGTGCGTTTACAAAAAATCTATGGGTTATTTCGATAATGCTGATCAGCGTGGCGTTGCTTCTCGCACTTGCTGAATTTGTCGGAAAACAACGAAAAGATATTCAGGAAATAGGTATAATTGATTCTCTGATCGTTGGATTTTCGCAGGTTTTAGCCTTGATTCCCGGAGCAAGTCGCTCCGGTTCAACAATTATGGGTGGATTGTTTGCGGGACTCAAACGCGAAACCGCCGCCAGATTTTCTTTTCTGTTAATGATTCCGGCAATCACAGCAAGCGGACTGCTGGAACTTTACGAAGCGTGGCACATTCTCCCGAAAGACAGTTTTACTCCTTTATTGGTCGGAACAATCGTAGCGGGAATTGTCGGTTATCTGGCGATTTGGTTTCTGTTGGCTTACCTTCGCAGATATTCAACCGCCGTTTTTATAATTTATAGAATTCTTCTAGGTGGTATAATCCTTTTATTACTTTGGCAGGGAATTTTAAGTCCGCAAATTTAAATAATGAAAAAGCGTTGGAATATCAAGGAACATAACCGCACGGAAGTTGCAGAATTAGCGAAATCTCTAAAAATCTCGCCGCTGGTTGCTGCTTTGCTTATTTCTCGTGGTTACGATTATTTTGAATCGGCAGAGAAATTTTTGAATCCGAAATATGAAGATTTGCACGAACCGTTTTTATTAAAAGGAATGAAAACCGCTGTTAAACGGATTCTCGAAGCGGTTAAAAATAAAGAGAAAATTTTAATCTGGGGCGATTATGATGTTGACGGGACAACGGGAACGGTTGTTTTGCGAAAGGCTCTGGAAATTCTCGGAGCGGAAACGGGTTATCACGTTCCGCATCGTTTTACCGAAGGTTACGGCGTAAATATTCCCGCTCTTGAAAAAGCTAAGGAACGCGGTTATAAACTCGTGATAAGCGTTGATTGCGGCATAACTTCTTTTGATGCAGTCAATTGGGCAACTGAGAATGGTTTGGATTTTATTGTTACCGATCATCATCTTGCCAAAGATATTGGAAATCCAAATGCTTTAGCCGTTGTGAATCCGAATCAAGCGGATTGCGAATATCCCGATAAAAATCTTGCCGGAGTCGGCGTTGCATTCAAACTCGTTCACGCACTTTTGCGGGAAAATGGCAGAGAAGATTTAGTTCCGCATTTTTTGAAAGTTGTAGCAATCGGAACAATTGCGGATGTAATGAAATTGACGGGCGAAAATCGTGTCATCGTTTCGTTAGGCTTAAAAGATTTGCCGAAAACTATAAATTACGGCTTGAAAGCATTGATGGAAGTTTCAGATTGCCGTTCCGAAATGACGAGTTATCACATCGGTTTCCGCATCGCTCCCCGAATAAATGCGGCGGGAAGGATGGATGCGGCAAAAAATGTAGTTGAATTATTGGAAGCTGATAATTTTGAAAAAGCGAAGGAATTAGCCGAATATTTAAACAGCAAAAATTTAGAAAGACAAAGTGTCCAGCGAAAAATTACCGAACTTGCCTTGCTTGAAACAGAAGGAATTACGGAAAAGAACTTTGTCGTTGTATCTGGAGAAGGCTGGCATCGCGGTGTGATCGGACTTGCTGCTTCAAAAATCGCCGAAAAATTAAATCGTCCGACCATTGTTTTATCAACCGAAAACGGTTTGGCATACGGTTCGGCGAGAAGTATCGGAACTTATCATTTATTAAACGGCTTAAATTCGTGTGAAGAACTTTTTGAAAAATTCGGTGGACACGCCGCCGCCGCCGGAATGACTTTGAAAAGTGAAAATATCGAAGAATTGCAAAAACAACTTGATAAACACGCTTCGGAAAACTTGTCGAAAGAAGACCTTATTCCCGAAATAAAAATTGATGCGGAAGTTTCCGTTAAAACTTTAGGCTTGGATTTAGTTGAAGATTTAAAACAATTAGAACCTTTCGGGCAGGGAAATCCAAAACCTGTTTTTATAACAAAAAATCTATTTTTAACAGATGATCCCTGGATTATGAAGGAAAAACATTTGAAATTAAAACTTTCGGATGAGAACGGCAAAAAGTTTGAAGCTGTTTGGTGGGACGGCGTGGAACAATCAGACGGGCAAACTCTCGAACCAGAAAAACGCATCGAACTTGCATATTCGCCCGAAGCAAATACTTGGCAGGGAAATACACGATTGCAATTGGTTGTTAAAGACCTGCGGATAACTTAATAAAGAAGGAGCATAGAAATGGATTTATCAATGAAATGGCGGGAACTTTTGGAAAACCCATTTTTTCAGAATATTCCATATAAGGTTGAACTGAATCAATTCGGTCAGATTTTAATGAGTCCTGCTTCTAATCTTCACGGAAGATTACAGTATCAAATTGGTCAAGCAATCGAGTCTAAAAAACAAAATGGAGAGATATTGATTGAATGTTCGATTTTGACAAGAGAAGGTGTCAAAGTCGCCGGTGTCGTCTGGGCTTCGGATGAGTTTATCGAAGAATTCGGTTACGAAACTACATACAAAAAAGCTCCTGAAATTTGCATCGAAGTTCTTTCGCCCGCAAATAGTAAAGCGGAAATTGATGAGAAAATTCGCCTTTATTTGGAAAAAGGAGCATTGGAAGTTTGGACGGTAACAAATACCGGGAAAATCAAGTTTTTTACACATACGGGCGAAATTAAAAAGTCAAAACTTGTGGGCTTAATAAAAATTTAATGTCAGAAACACAAACTCCAAAAAAAAGCTATAACTTCCGAGCAAAAATGCCCTTGATTTTGCGTGGTTTGGCTGTAATTGGATTTGCAGCTGCAATTCTTGTAATCGGAATTGGGTTTTATAATGCGAGAAATAATCAGACATTTCGGATGAAAGGGCTTCCGGCGGAACTTTCGGAAGAAGTTATCGCAGTAGTCAACGGTTATGAGCGAAGGGAAAGTGATAACGGAGTTGTCAAATATTTTATAAAGGCTGATAAAGCTACGATATTTAAAGACAATCATCAGGAATTGGAAAATGTATTTTTGCAGGTATATGATCCGAAAAATGCGGAATTATCCGATAAAATCTCGGCTTCAAAGGCTATTTATATTCCTGATACTGATGATTCAAAAGATTTTAAGATATTCCTTGCCGGTGATGTTGATATTGAAACACGCAATAAATTGAAAGTTAAAACTGAGCAATTAACCTATGACAAAAAAACCGAAGTTGCTGACGCGGAAGAAGCAGTTGAATTTGAACGGGAAAATATTTCGGGAAAATCCTTTGGAGCGATTGTTAATATTAAAGACAGAACGCTTGATCTGCTAAAAGATGTCGAGATTTTCGCACATCAAACTGAAGGCGGAAATGTTTTAGCATCTTCAGATGTGAAAACAGCTAAAATTATTGCGGGGCGGGCTTTTGTCAGCCAAGTTCCCGAAAAGATTAAATTTGAGCAGGGCGTGGAGATTTATCTCACGCCGCAGAGCGAGATAAACGGAAATTTAACGCAAGCCACCGACATCAAAGCAAATCAGGCGACGGCATTTTTTACGAATAAGGAAATAGATAAAATTGATTTAAATGGAAATGTTGATGTTTATCAAAAACCTAATTCCAAAAATCCCGGTTGGACAAAAACAAAAGCAAATAGTGCGGTTGCAACAATAAATAAGGAACTAAAACGTCTGGAATTATTTGATAATGTTTTGATTGAAACGACTTCAAACGATTCGAATCCGACAAAAATCAGTGCGGGTAATGCCGTTTATGAAAAGGATTCGGATGTATTCAGATTAACAAATAATGCGGAAATTATTACTGTTCAAGATGCCAAGCCGACACGAATAAAAGCGGAAACGGTTCTTTATGAACAAAAAGTCGGCAAAGTTTTTCTGACGGGAAATGCCGAAGTTACACAAGGCGGCGACTTGATAAAAGGAGATTTGATAAAAGCCGAACTTTTTCCGAATAAAAAAATCAAATATGCTCTGGCAAATGGAAATGCTTTTTTAAGACAAGATAATTCTGACCGGAAAACCGAAGTTTCGGCTACCGAGATAACCGCTAATTTTAATCAAAATAATCTTATTCAAAAAGCAAATGCGACGGGCAAAAGCGATGTCAAAGTTATTCCGAAAAATTCAAATGAATATAAACAATTCGGAATTTTTGCACCGAAAGCGATTAATCTCGACTTTAGAAACGACGGAACTTTGAGCGATTTGAACACGCAGGGTAGAACGACGATAAAATTAAATGCGTCAGACAGTTCGCCCGATTCGGCAAATAAAAATTTAACAGCGGATGCGGTAAATACGACACTTAGCAGCAACGGCAAAGAATTGGTTACGGCACAGGCGAAAGGAAATGCCGAACTTGTTATCGAACCGCTTCGTGCATCAAGCAAAAATTATAAATCAGTTATCAATGCCGCTGAATTTAACTGCGATTTTTATCCCGGAAATAATGCAAAAACCTGTATTGCCAGATCGGACGCGAAAGCAGTCCGCTATCCGACGGTCAAAAGTCAGAGTAAACAAACGCTTGAAGCAAATTTGCTGACGGCAAGTTTTAGTCAAAAAGATCAGGATGTTGAAAAATTCGATGCCAACGGCAAAGCAAAATTTAATGAAGCCGACAGAAATGGAATTGCAGATCGCATAATTTATACGGCTGATGATGGATTTGTAAAATTACGCGGCGGCGAACCGACGGTTTGGGATTCAAACGCCCGGGCAAAGGCAACGGAAATTGATTGGGATACGATAAACGAAAAATCCGCTTTACGAGGAAATGTCAGCACGACCTATTATTCGCAAAAACAGACGGGCGGTGCGACTCCCTTTCAGGATGTAAATTCACCGGTTTTTTTAACTTCTCAAAATGCAACATTTGAACACAACGCCGAAACCGCACTTTATACTGGAAATGCAAGAGCTTGGCAGTCCAATAATTATGTGCGGGCTGAAAAAATATTTTTACGGCAGAAAGATGAACAATTATATGCCGAAGGAAAAGTTCAAAGTATGCTTTATGACGCGAAACAAACCGTCGGCGGGAAATCTTCAAAAAATCCTGTTTATGCAACTGCTGAAAAAATGACTTATCAGGGAAATTTGGATTTGATTCGTTACGAAAATAATGTTGACATAAGGCAGGGAACTGACCGAATTGTTGCGGGCGTGGCGAATGTTTTTCTTGATAAAAATAATGAAGTGACGAAAACGGTTGTTACTAACGATGTCGTTATAACTCAGCCAAACAGAAAAGCAACTGGCGATTTTGCACAATATACGGCTGAGGACGACTCGATAATTTTGCGTGGAAATCCCGCACGGGTTTCCGATGCCGAAAGCGGTTCGTCGCAAGGTCGTGAGGTCGTCGTAAATATTAGAGAAAACCGCGTCGTCGGCAAAGGTTCGGAATCCAAAAACGGCACGGGCAGAACACGCACGGTTTATAAAATAAAGGACGGGAAAATCAACTAATAATGGAAAATGGAAAATGGAAAATGGAAAATGGATAATAGCTTTTTTGTAATCTAAGTGAACAAATGTTAGAGGATTAAGTGAAAACTTTAAACGGTGGATTCTCAAATAATAAATTGAAATTCCTTATTTTTAGCATTTTCCATTTTTCATTTTCCATTTTTAATTATTCACATTTATACTAGCTTCGTGGAAAACGGTTCGGGAAATTCAAATAATTCATTAGCGGCGGAAAATTTACAAAAAACTTACGGACGGCGGAGAGTCGTTGATGATGTTAGTTTGTTTGTCGAGAAGGGCGAAGTTGTCGGACTTCTGGGAGCAAACGGTGCGGGTAAAACGACCACGTTTTATATGATGACGGGGTTGGAGCGGACAGAGAAGGGTAAAATTACTCTTAACGGTCAGAATGTAACAAAATTGCCGATGTATTTAAGGGCAAGGCTCGGACTTGGTTATTTGCCGCAAGAGCCTTCAATTTTCCGCAAACTTTCCGCCGAACAGAATATTTTAGCGGTTTTGGAAACTTTGAGAATTTCCCGAGCCGCCAGATTTGCAAGGCTTGAAGAATTATTGGAAGAATTCGGAGTCGCCCACGTCAGGAAAACACGCGGCGACTCACTTTCGGGCGGTGAACGCAGGCGGGTTGAAATTGCCAGATGTTTGGCTACCGATCCGCAATTTATTTTACTGGACGAGCCGTTTGCGGGAATTGATCCGATTGCAATTGATGATATACGCGAAATAATTCTTTATTTAAAGGAACAATCCATCGGAATTTTAATTACCGATCACAATGTGCGTGAAACATTGGGAATTACGGATCGGGCTTATATAATGGCGGAAGGAGAAATCCTTCGAAGCGGAGAGCCGCAGACTTTGGTGGAAGATGAAGATGTTCGCAGACTTTATCTCGGTGAAAGATTTAAATTGTGATTTTTCACATTTATAGAGTTTTAGGTATAATAATTGCAGGCGGAATCAAAATCTAAATAAAATTCAAAGGAAATCTACTTTTTAGAAATGTCATCATTAAGACTTACTCAAAAACTTCAGCAAAGAATGGTGTTAACGCCGCAGTTGCGTCAACGCATCGAAATGCTGCAGATGACCACAATTGAGTTAAGCGAATTGATCCAAACCGAACTAAATGAAAATCCTATTTTAGAAGAAGTTGAAACCGAAGATGAAATTCAGGAACTGGCAGAGCAAATTCTTGATAATTTCGCTGATGGCAGCGAAGTTGAATTTGAAAAAGGTTTTGAAGAAAACGGTGATTCCTCCGACAATAATTTAGAAGGAGATTTTTCCGAATACGAATCGGTAACAGCCGAAGAAATATCGGAAAACGGTACTAAAGATGACATTCCCAAGGAAAATGATAGCGAGAATTCAGATAACGATCTTGAAGAGGGAACTGATTCATTCGAGGAAATTGATTATGACCGTGAATTTAAAGATTATTTAGACCCTGGATATAAGACACAGGAGTTTGAACACCGCGATGATGCTCCGAGTTTCGAGCAGTTTTTATCTAGTTCCGAAACATTAAATGAACATCTCGAATGGCAATTGAATTTGCTTTCGATAACCGCTGAAGTCGAAAAAGCGGGGATTTGCGTGATTGGAAACATAGATGAATTCGGCAGACTTCACGCCACGAATGAAGAAATCGCCGAAATGTGCGGTTGCAGTTTGGAGATTGTTGAATCGGCACGTCAAAAAGTGATGCGGCTCGAACCCGTCGGCTGCGGAACGAGAAATATAAAAGAATGTCTGCTTGTTCAGTTGGAAGTCAACGGACACGCCGACAGCCTCGCCGCCGACTTAGTTGAAAATCATCTGGAAAATATTCAACCGCACAGGCTTCATCATCTTGCCAAAGATACTGGTTTTGATGTAGAAATTCTGGATGAGGAAATAGAAAAAATCCGCGAATTAAATCCATATCCGGGCAAACTTTATTCGACCGAAAAACCGATCTATGTCTCACCGGAAGTTTACATCGAAAAAATAGAGGGTGAATACGTTATATATTTTACCGATAATGGAAGTCCGCGATTGAGAATCAGCCAGACCTATCAGCAAATTCTCGAAAAGGGCGAGGCTAATAAGGAAACAAAGGATTTTATCAAAAATAAAGTCAGATCGGCAGTGGATTTGTTGAGAAATATCGAGCACCGGCGGCAGACTATTTATCGTGTGGTTGAATGTATCGTGCAGAAGCAGATGGAATTTCTTGATAAAGGTGTTGAATATATCAAACCGATGATGCTCAAAGATGTTGCTGAGGATATAGGAATGCACCTTTCGACGATTTCCAGAGTGGTCAACCGAAAATACGCCCATACTCCGCAGGGAGTTATCGAACTCCGTAGATTTTTCAGCGAAGGAATGATGAATGAGGACGGCGAGAATGTTTCAACCAGAATTCTTAAATTACAGATCAAAAAAATGGTAGAAGAAGAAGATTCCAAAAAACCTCTGACAGACGATAAAATTGCCAAACTTCTCGGCAAAGGCGGGGTTAAAATATCACGCCGAACTATCGCAAAATACCGTGACCAAATGAATATTCCCGGCTCACGCGAAAGAAAAATTATCGTTTAATATTTATAATAAGTTTTTTGATTAAGTTTTATTTAGTTCATAAAAAATTAACATTTTAAAATGAGGTGCAGAATATGAAATTTGAATATACAGGGCGACATATTGAAGTTACGCCGGCGTTGCGTTCTCACGTTGAAGAACACTTTGACAGAATCGAACATCTTTTTGGAAAAGATGATAATCACGCTCACATAATTATTGAAGTTGAACACGGAAAACATAATTCAGAGATAATCGTAAAAGGGCGAAATCAAGTTTTGACGGCAACGGCTGCTTCCGAAGATATGTATCTTTCGCTGTCGCAATCAATTGCTAAAATAGAAAAACAGGCACTCAAACTCAAAAACAAAATCATTGACAAATCCCACAAAGCGAAAAAGATAAGCGAAGTTATAACAAAGGATGATTTGGTCGAATCTGAACCCGATTCTCCTCGCATCATTAGTGTGGAAAATTATTCGGTCAAACCAATGACGGCGGACGAAGCAGTTATGAAACTGGATCAGGTCGAAAACCAATTTTTAGTTTTTCGCAATGCACTAAATGAAGATATTTCGGTGATCTACAAACGAAAAGACGGTAATTACGGATTGATCGAACCGTAAAATTTAGTTCAAAAAACAAAAGTTTATCAAAAGTAATGAAATCCGAACTGTCTGAAGATCCAAAAATCTCAATCGCTGATTTTATAAAAATATCTACGGCGGAGATGAAGTTTGAAGTTCTGGCTGGAGAGGAATCATTAGATTCTAAATTTATAAATTCTCCACGAATTCAAAAGCTGGGACTTGCTTTAGCAGGATTTGCTCATTATATACACAGCGGAAGATTACAAATTTTCGGTCAAAGTGAAACTTCTTACTTAAAACAACTCAGCGAAACGGAACGAATTGAAGCACTAAAAAATTTAGATTTAGATAAAATCTGCTGTATTTTAATTACAAAAAATTTAGAACCATTATCTGAATTGCTTGAAATTGCCGAAAAAAATAAATTACCTCTTTTGAAAACACCGCTTTTTAGTTCAACGGCAATCGGTGCAGTTTCCGGGTTTCTTCAAAAAATTCTCGCTCCAAAAATCTCGATACACGGGGTGATGTTGGGAATTTACGGATTAGGGCTTTTAATCCAAGGCGAATCGGGAATCGGTAAATCAGAATGTGCTTTGGATTTGATAACACGCGGACACAGGCTTATTTCAGACGATGTTGTAACAATAAAAAAATTCGGCGAGATTCTGGAAGGAAGTTCGCCGGATTTGACAAAAGAACATCTTGAGATACGGGGACTTGGAATTCTTAATATCAGCGATCTCTTTGGTGTTTCGTCAATCGGGCAGAATAAAAAGATTGATCTTTGTATCGAATTCAGGAAATGGGACGAAGTTACGGATGTTGACAGACTCGGGCTAAAAATGCAGACTGAGGAAATTTTTGATGTGAAAATTCCGAAATTTATTTTGCCGGTCAGTTCCGGCAGAAATTTAGCAACTCTGGTGGAAACCGCAGTCCGTGTTCATTTATCAAAGGCTGCCGGACACAATGCGGCTCAAAAATTAATCGCAAAACACAGTGAACAATTAATAACGGATAATGAATAATACTTAAAGAGAAAATTAAAAAAGTGAGTAATTTTAAATTCTTAAAGGTATCCATTATCCATTTTCTATTAAAAAATATTATGGCGAACAATAAAAAAAAAGCAAAAAAAAGTCCGAATTTTGTAATAATTACCGGATTGAGTGGTTCGGGGATGAGTTCGGCGACAAATGCTTTTGAGGATTTAGGTTATTTTTGTGTAGATAATCTGCCGATTACGATGCTTTCTACTTTTGCACGTCTGCTTGTGCCAAGTGACGAAGAGATTGCAGCAATCGAAAAAGCGGCACTTGTCATCAATATCCGTGAAAGACATTTTTTATCTGACTTTCCAGACGAATTAAAAAAACTTAAGGGGAAAAAACTCAAACCATTCGTATTATTTTTTGAAGCTTCGGATTCCATATTGCAACGAAGATTCAGCGAAACCCGCCGTCCTCATCCGGCTGATGAGGGGAAAGGACTGCTGGAAGCAATTCGGGCTGAAAAATCCGCGATGGAAGAAGTCCGCAAAATTGCTGATTTGATAATTGATACCTCAGATCATACGGTTCATACTTTGAGGCGTTTGCTGGTCAATGAATTCAGTCAATATGATGAAGGAGTTCCGCTGCAAGTTCAGATTGTTAGTTTTGGACATAAACACGGCGTGCCCGGGGAAGTTGATTTGCTTTTTGATGTCCGGCATCTTCCGAATCCTTATTTTGAAAAAAAATTAAAGGAATTGCCCGGAACAGATGCTAAAGTTATAAAGTTTTTAGAAAATCAGGAAGAAGTTCGCGAAACGATAAAACGCTTTGTTGATTTGCTGACATATTTACTGCCGCTGTATAAAAAAGAAGGAAAATCATATTTAACAATCGGAATCGGATGCACGGGCGGCAGACATCGCTCGGTTATGACTGCAAATAAGATCGGTGAAAATTTGTTGAAAAATGATTTTGAAGTTAGAGTCGTTCACAGAGATGTAAAAAAATAAATCTGAGGTTAAAAGAATTATGGAAAAAATCGGCGGAGTAATCGTAACACACGGACAGCTTGCAAATGAATTCTTAAAAGCGGCAGAGCATGTCGTCGGAGATTTAGATCATATCGCATCGGTTTCAATCGGTTGGAATGATGATGTTGAACAATCTCAGAAAGAAATAAAAACGGCAATCGAAAAAGTTTCAAATAAGAAAGGAGTTTTGCTTTTAACTGATATGTTCGGCGGCACACCGACAAATATTTCCGCAATGTTTATAAAAAAAAATGAGGTTGAAGTCATAACGGGAGTTAATTTACCGATGGTTATAAAGATAGCTTCACAAAATAATGATTTAACATTATCAGAACTAGCCGAAGCGGTTGAAGCACAAGGAAAACAATCTATTTATCGGGCGGAAGAGTTGCTTACTCCGCAAAAGTTGAAAAAAGATGGTTAAGGCAAATGTTAAAGTCATAAATCAACTCGGACTTCACGCCCGTGCCGCCGCACAACTTGTCAGACTTGCAGGTGAATTTGATTCAAATATTAAACTTATAAAAAAGGATAAATCGGTTTTTGCCGATGCTAAATCTATTTTAAATATTCTGACTTTAGCTGCCTCAAAAGGCACGGAACTAATTGTTGAAATTAAAGGCACAGATGAAAAAGAAGCTATGAAAGCGATTAAAAACCTTTTTTCCGAAGGGTTTGGAGAGCTTTGAGATAAAAGTTATTATAGTTATATTATGAAAATTTCAGATAAATTCTATCCGGGAAAAGGAAAAAAAGTGGGACTTCTCGGAGTTCCGCTTGGATTTGGTGCGGAAACAAAAGGTAGTGAACTCGGAATTACTTCAATTCGATTGACAAAAATCGGTGGTGAATTTCTTGCGAAGCAGATTCAGAATTTAGGGTATGATTTTAAAGATTACGGGGATGTCAAAATCGAAATACCGGATAAGGAAGCTGAAGAAAAGGAAAATCCGAAATACTTGAAAGAAATAATTGCTTCCAGCCGAAATATGGTCAAGGATATAAAGCAAATTTTAGAAGATGGAGCATTTCCGTTAATAATCGGCGGCGATCATTCTATCGCAATCGGCACATTTTCAGGTGTTTCTTCTTTTTTTCACGAACAAAATGAAGAAATCGGTCTGATCTGGTTTGATGCACACGCCGACATTAATACTGATAAAACCTCACCGTCAGGTAATATTCACGGAATGCCGCTTGCTGCACTTTTGGGTTTTGGAAATGATGAACTGCTAAATCTTGAAGGATTTTCTCCAAAATTAAACAAAAAATATTTGGCACACGTCGGGGCAAGAGATTTAGACATCGGCGAAAAACAAAGAATTCACGATCTGGATTTGCGGGATAATTTTTTTACGATGGGTGATATTGACCAAAGAGGAATGGTAGATTGCGTCAAAGATGCGATTGACATTGCTTCGCAAGCACCGGGCGGTTTTGCCGTAACATTTGACGTAGATATGATTGATCCGAGATTTGCTCCCGGTTCGGGAACTTTAGTTCGCGGCGGAACTACTTACAGAGAAGCACATCTGGCTTTAGAAACTATTGCCGGACACGAAGGTTTGAGATCATTTGAAATTGTTGAAGTAAATCCGATGCTCGACAGCAATAATATAACCGTAAAATTAGCCGGAGAGCTTATCCTATCGGTTTTGGGAAATACTATTTTATAAATGCTTTTGAAGAATTTTTAATAAATATGACAAAAAAAAGAATCGGAATAATTTTTGGCGGACGCTCCGGTGAACACGAAATTTCCATTCGCTCGGCAACAACTGTTATTGAGCAAATAAATAAAGATAAATATGAAATTATTCCGATAGCCATTAATTGTGAGGGAAATTGGCTAAATCCTTTAGAGGCAATTAATTTACTACCGACAAACACCCAAAAACTTTTACAGGGTCATAATTTTTCAGAAGATTTGATTGCGTTTATCGGTGATACTAATTATAAGGGCTTGACGAAGCTCGGAAATTCAGAAAGTGCTGACAGAATTTTACCTTTGGATATTGTTTTTCCTGTTCTGCACGGAACTTTTGGTGAAGACGGAACAATTCAGGGACTTTTTGAAATGGCGGGAATTCCTTATGTTGGTTGCGGAGTTTTGGCTTCCGCTTGCGGTATGGACAAAGTTGTGATGAAAACTCTTTTTCGAGATGCCGATTTGCCGATTTGTAATTATGTCTGGTTTTTGAGAAGGGAATGGGAAAATAACAATGAATTAATGATTGAGAAAATAGAAGATACATTAGGTTATCCCTGTTTTGTAAAACCTGCAAACCTTGGTTCTTCAGTTGGGGTTACAAAAGCGACCGACATAGAAACATTAAAAGAGGGAATCGAACTTGCGGCACAGTATGACCGAAAAATTATTGTTGAAGAACACCTCGATATGCGGGAAATCGAATGTGCCGTGATCGGCAATGATGAACCCAGAGCTAGTCTGCCGGGAGAATATTTAATTCACGACGATTCAAAGGCATTTTTAGATTATACGGAAAAATATTCGGGAACAGGCAATAATGAATTTATTGTTCCGGCATTGATCTCAGAGGAATTAACCGAAAAAATTCAAAATTTAGCAATTCAAGCATTCAAAGCAATTGATGGAGCGGGATTTGCACGGGTTGATTTCTTTTTGAGAAAAGATACGGGTGCTTTGCTGGTCAATGAAATCAATACGATTCCCGGTTTGACGAGTGCATCCGGTTTTCCGAAAATGTGGGCTGGGACGGGTATGAATTTTACGAGAGTTATTGATTCTTTAGTTGATTATGCTTTTGAAAGATTTGAAGATAAGATAAGAAACAGAACAAATTTATAAATTTAGAAGGAGAAATATAAAATGTCAGTAGCAAAAAATATAGAAATTACATCAACCTCAACAGAAAGTTTTGAGGATGCAGTTAATAAAGGAATTGCCAAGGCTTCGGAAACGATCAAAAATGTTAAAGGTGCTTGGATCAAGGAGCAAAAAGTTAAAATTGACAACGGGAAGGTAACGGAATTTACCGTAATGATGATTTTAACTTTTGTCTTGGGTGCTTCTGAAAATGTTGATAAATAAATTATATCAGCAATTATTTTTTGGAATATTGATTTCAATTATTTTTGTTTTTTCTATAAATTGTTCTAATCAGATTTATGAAGAAACCAGTAATTGTAAAATATTAAATAAAAATATTCCTTATAAAGTAATTAGAGATCAGTTTGATACAATTGTTGAAATTATCGTTAATTCTGATTTAAATAAAGATGAATTATGCACCGCTATGACTCAAGCGGCAGATGAATTACAAGATTCACCTGCACGGGATTATCTGACGGCGGAATATTTATGGATAGAAGCATATTCATTCAAAGAAGATAATTTAAGTAAATACCTTGTCGGCAAACTGCGTAGACAAGTATTTGTAGATGACAAAAAATTAAAAGATGTAGATGATTTAATTATTCTGAACCTGGAAGAATCTCAACAAGATTTAAATAATAAATGAAATAGAAAGGTATTTAATTTTTAATTTTTAGGTGCTTCATAACCTTCGCGGGTTCGAATATTTAATTTTTTTTCGGGTATGTTTAACTCGATTTTCCGCCATTTACCATCCTTTTTTGTATTTGTCGGATAATAACCGAGAGTATATTGTGAGCCTAATTCTTCAACTATATTTTTAAAGGTTTCACGCATTTCTAAACCGCCCGGTGTTGAAATAAATCTTCCGCCTGTCCGGTTTGCGAATTTTTTTAAAATTCCCTGGTTTTGCATTCTTGATTTTCCGCCTGTATCTATGCCCGACATATCAACTGTATAAATCGTAGCATTTGCATCTAAAGCAGCTTTTAATGCTTTACTTGAAGATCGTCCGCTTTTCGTGTCTGCTCCGTCTGATAATACGATAATTGCCCGGCGTTTTTCTTTTCGTTTATCTAATTCTTTTGCGGCTTCATAAACCGCATCATTTAAAACCGTCCAGCCAGATGCTTTTAAATCAAAAGCCTGCGGAAATAAATCTCTTAAATTGGAAAATTTCTGCACTAACTTGATTTCGGAATCGAAATTATAAATCGCCACATTATCATCTGGGCGAATTCCATCCAAAAAATTTATAGCTGCCGATCTTGCAAGACTAACACGCTGCTCCATACTGCCTGATGTGTCAATTAAAATAATGACGGCATAAGGAGTTTTTTGAGTTTCAAAGACGGCAATTTCCTGTTTTTTTCCGTCTTCGAATAGTTCAAATTGAGATTTTGTCAGATTAAATTCGGGTTTGTCTTTAGAATTTGTAATAGTTGCATTTAGGATTACCAAAGAAGAATCAATATTTATAATTTCATCATCATCCTGAGCAAAAAGAGAATTCGAGGAGAAAGGGAAAACAAAAAATAATACAAAAATAAATAAAAACTTTTTGGAAAATTTTGAAAACATATTACTTGTTATCCGATTTGCACTACTATAACTCAATTTCCTTTTTTAATAAAACGTACAAGTTTTAGAATCGTGTTTGAACTTTGAATTGCGACTGCTGAGATACTGTAACGTGAGGTTTTTTTTAGTTCTTCAAATAAATCCGAAGTTTTTTCCTTCAGAGTACGAACTGCTTCAAGTAAAGATTGCGGTTTAGATTCTTTTTCATCATCATCGTTATCATCCGCCTGTAAATCTTTCCTTATTTTCTTTAATAGATTTTCAACCCGCTCTATTTTCTCACGGTCAACTGAAGTGAACCCATTATTTTTAGCAAATGAAATTTCTAATTCATCGGTTAATTTTGCTATTTCTTCCCCTCTGTCAAGCAATTGCTGAAAATCTTCCTTTGCTTCTTTTATGCAAAGTTCGGTTAATTTTTCTCTGATTTGTTCAGGATAATCCTCTCCTCTGATAATTCCTATGTTTGAGCAATTATTTATTTGTGCATCAATACATATAGAAAACATCAAGATTAAGCTAAACAAAAAAACTGGATTAAATAATTTCTTTAACATTATTATTTATCATTAATTATTTTTCTTAGGTTTTAAAATTCCTTCAGGTTTCGTGCCGCCTACATAATCAATTAGTTTAACAAGGAATTCATCCTCAGCAATACCCGAACTTTGCAAAGTTGACCATTCTGAGAAAATTCCATTTTCCGCCCGACCTTCAACATTGGCAGTTACATAAACTTTATTGCGGATACCATCTATTGATTGGACATCTATCGTCAGAGTGTATCTCCCGCGAGTCCAGATTTGATCTGTATCAGGAATTACGGCATAACGATTTAATTCATTTTTTGTAATAATTGCACCTTTGGCGAAAGTATATGGTTGAGAAACTATGAATCCGTCATCGAATTTTGAAGCCGCTTCATCCACAATCAGACGTTGTTCCTTTAAAACGCTGATAATTGAATTTATCAGAATATCTCTTCTGGAATTCAATTGAAACGGGTTATCGAGCCTTTCGCGTGTAACAGTTTTACCTTTTCCGAAGCTAAATGTGCGGGTTACATCATTATCCCTCGAAGTGGTTTTAGTTGTTACATCATTTTGCTCACGAATCTCCTTATTTTGCGTGTCCACACCTTTTTTCTCTTGTGCGATAGCAAACGCGGAAAGCATTATTATAACAGCCGAACTGATAAATAGTTTTTTCATAATTTTTTGCGGAAAATTTTGATAATAAAATTGAAAATTAAGACCACTTTTGTAATTTTATATGATGTTATACAAAAATTAATAGTTGCATTTTTACTTAAATCTTAAACAATGCAAGATAAAAATCTGAGCCGTCCAATAAAGGTAAATTATTTTGTTGTTGAGAGGAAGATTTTTTTCTTTTGATCACTCCTCAGAATCGTTATTTTTATCTGTAATATTTTTCTTTTCCCAAACTTTTGCATATTTAAGAAATACACCGTAAGCAGTGAACATCGCTATAATCAATCCCTGCACGCCATCCCTGAAACCTTTTTTTAAAATGTAAGTCCTTAGAAATGCCGCAATCGGATTAAAAAACAAATTAGTTTTACCGACAATTTTTCCATTTTTATGAAGATATTCTGCGGCTAAAGTTGTATAGGAATCCAAAACCGTATGATGTTCTCTCAAATCCTCTTTTGTATAGTGCAGAAATTCTCCATCTAAAACTTCAGTATTTCCTTTTACGCGGGCGGTTTCGTGCGGTGAAACGCCATCCCAAAAACTTGCAGTTTTTCGGTAAAGACGCATTTGATAATCGGGATACCATCCCGAATGTTTTATCCAACGACCCAAATACCAAGTCTTTCGAGCGATCTTAAAACCGTCGGGAAGTTCACTATCATTTTTTTGCCGTAGTTGAGCAATTGAATTTTTTAATTCTTCAGTTACTCTTTCGTCGGCATCAATCCAGAAAATCCATTCGCACGTTGTTTTGGAATCGGCAAATTCGTGTTTATCCTTAAAGCCGCGAAATTCACGTTGAAAAATTTTGTTTGTATATTTTTCGGCGATTTCTACAGTTTTGTCGGTTGAATTGGAATCAACAATCACAATTTCATCTGCCCAATCCAAGCTCTCGCAAACATCGGCGATATTTTTCTCTTCATTAAAAACTATAATAGTGGCTGAAATTTTCACCGGGATATTTTGACAGACTTAAAGTAAAACTTAAAGTGTCGGAATGCAGACTGTTAAAGTATTGGTTTAATTTAATGAAAGGCGGTCAAATAATATGACCGCCCGTTTCATTAATTGTTGTCGTCGCTTGGAGAATCAACAACAATATTGTTTGCCCGAAATGTTGTAGAAGTCGCTCGTTGGAGATCAACTAAAGCCTTATTATAATCCGTTTCAGCACGAATCTCAGCATTACGTGCATTTGCTAAAGCATTTTCCCTCTGAAATAAAAGAAATGTGGTGGAGCGTCCGACTTCATAGAGTTTTCTTTCACCTTCTAACTGAATCTCGGCATTTTCTCTGGCTTTTCTTGCCGTTAAAACTCTGAGTCTGGCAGTTTCGACCGACTGCACTGCATTTCTGACTTCGGCAACGACGGTTTGTTCCTGCAAACGGGTTTGTGCGTTAATTCTGTTTTTTTGAGTTTGAGCGATAGCTAAATTTGCTTTTGCGGTTTGATTTTTGAAAGGGAAACTTATTGTTAAAACGACACTAAAATTCGGTGCATCAGTTCTGAAGATATTGCCCAAAGCCTGTGGATATCCGCCGATTAGAAAAGAAGGCGAAGCCGGAATAAGAACTTGCTGATTCAGAATTGGAGGCAATCCGATTGCGGCTCTCGTATCGTTCAAACCGTTAAACAAAACTAAATCAGTTCCTGATGTGAAAACATTTGTAAAAATATCCTCACTGCCAAGTGTTGTTTGAGATGCAAATCCATCCAACGAAGCCGTTGTGTTCAAATCAATTCTAGGCTTAGTCTGGTTTTTGAAATAATCAATATCTACATTCGTTATTTCATTTTCAAGCCGCAGACGATTTAATTCGGGACGATTTGCGATTGCATCTTTTAGGGATAAATCTAAATTAACCGTATCAAGACTAAACAGAGGAGTATCTGTCGGAACATATGATACCGTCCATTCATTTGAATCGGCATCTTTCAACAGAAGTTGTTTCAAAGTATTTTCCGCCAAGGCTACTTGTTGAGCGGCGATTAAAACTTCGGATTCGCGGTTCGCAAGTTCAGTATTTACTTCTGCTTTTTGCAATGGAGCAGCTGCACCCGCGTCGATTCTGGCTTCAACCTGCCGCAGATTTTCTTTTGAAAGATCAAGATTGGCAACCCGATTTTGCTGATCCCGCAGGGCAAACACCAAATCCCAATATACTCTCTGAACCTGAGCGATGATTTCAATCGTTCGCCGGCGAAAATCCACATCAGATTGAGCGATGCGTTTTCGCTGAATTTTTATCTGCCGACGATTGTTGTCAATTTTAAGGTTTCTCCATAAAGGCTGTGTAAAAGTAACACCGAGACCTGTCGAATATAAGGCACTTGCTCCAGCATTAGAAAGGCTTCCCGAACTGACTTGAGCCTGAGCAAAAGAATTTTCCGTACGACTATTATTAAAAAATGCACGATAATTTCCGCCGCCTTGTTCCATTTGTTTAGAAAAATCTGAATTTATACGAATATCGGTCGTTGGTTCTCTTCCGGTAATTGAATTGCGGTCATAATTTGGATTAATAGTAAAAACCCCATCAAAAACACCTTCTAATGAACGCAGATTAAGTTCGGCAATTTTTACATCGTCGCGGGCAATCTCTATATCATTATTATTTAGAAGTGCCTGTCTGATAGCTTCATTTAATGTCAGAGGTTTGGTTTGATTTGTTTGAATGCCGACTCTACTTATAAGTTCATTATTAGAAAGACTTTTTTTTGTATTAGTTTCTAAAGATTCAGATTCAGTTGTTTTTGCCGGACTCGAATTTTTGATTGGAGTTTCTTTCTCAACAAGCTCTTTGTTCTTAACAACTTGTGTAACTGTTTCCTGAGCAATAATTGTCGAATTGCAAAATACTAAAATAATTAATGCAATAATCGGGAACAAAAAAATGCGGTGAATTATTTTCATTATAAATAGATAACTCCGAAATTTGGCATAAAATTTATATTTCTTTTTATATAAAACTCAAGACTAACTACGCTGATTTTTTTGTGTATGTTTCAAAAAAAATGTTCAAATGTATTAATTATTATTAAATTCAAATTTTTTCCGCTTAATCATAACCCGTCTTTGAACTTTATAAAAATATAAGTTATCTTGATTTCTTTAATAGATAATTATTTGGAGGAATTTTTTAACAAAAATGGGAGTTAAAGTAGGAATTAACGGATTCGGACGCATCGGCAGAAATGTTTTACGAACGACACTGGGCGATAATGATATAGATTTTGTGGCGGTAAATGATTTGACGGATACAAAAACTCTGGCACATCTTTTGAAATATGATTCGGTGATGGGAAATCTTGAACAGGAAATTTCACATACGGAGAATTCAATCACGGTTGATGGTGATGAGTTTCGTGTTTTCAGCGAAAGAGACCCGGAAAAAATTCCCTGGGAAGAAGTGGGAGCGGAAATAGTTATCGAAGCAACCGGACTTTTTAGAGATAAAGCAACAGCCGGAAAACATCTAGGAGGTTCGGTTAAAAAAGTTATAATTTCAGCTCCCGGAAAAGATCCCGATGCAACTATTGTACTTGGTGTAAATGAAGAGGATTATGATGCGGCAAACGATCATATAATTTCAAACGCTTCCTGTACAACAAATTGTCTGGCACCCGTTGCAAAAGTGATTCACGAAAATTTCGGTATCAAAAACGCGATGATGACGACGATTCATTCTTACACAAATGACCAGCAATTACTTGACTTGCCGCACAAAGATTTACGACGTGCAAGAGCCGCCGGACTTTCGATGATTCCAACTTCAACTGGTGCGGCAAAAGCCGTCGCACTTGTAATTCCTGAACTGGAAGGGAAGTTTGACGGAATTTCGGTTCGTGTTCCGACACCGAATGTTTCATTGGTTGATGTTGTCATAAATGTCGAAAAAGATACAAACAAAGAAGAAGTCAATCGTGTTTTGAAAAATGCCGCAAATGAGGAGATGAAAGGTATCTTGGGTTTTTCTGAAGAACCGCTTGTTTCAATGGATTATAAGGGTAATTCACATTCCTCAATTGTTGATGCAGATAACACATCTGTATTAGATGGAAAAACTATCAAACTCTTAGCATGGTATGACAATGAATGGGGTTACTCTTGCCGTGTCCGCGATTTAGTTAAATATATTGCTGGCAAAGGTTTATAAGACAATAGTTAATGTTATATATGAGGTCTGAGAATTTTCTCGGACTTCTTTTTGTTTATGATTCGATAAAAGTATGAAAAAATTATCAATAAAAGATTTGGAGCTGAAAGGCAAAAAGGTTTTTATCAGAGTTGACTTTAATGTACCCATCAAAAATGGTGAAGTTGCGGATGACACACGTATTGAAGGTGCTTTGCCAACTATTAAATATGCTGTTGAGAATGGTGCAAAAGTTATCCTGGCATCCCATTTAGGACGACCCATAGGTGTAAGGGAAGACAAGTTTAGTTTAAAACCTGTCGCCGACAAACTTTCTGAAATGCTCGGAAAAGAAGTTCAGTTTGAAGACGATTGTATTGGTGAAGAAGTAAATAATAAAGTTTCGGCAATGGAATTTGGAGATGTATTACTACTTGAAAATGTCCGTTTTCATAAGGGTGAAAAAGAAAATGATGAAGATTTTGCAAAACAACTTGCTGAAAACGCAGATGTTTATGTAAATGATGCTTTCGGAACTGCTCACAGAGAACACGCTTCGACAGCGGGAATTACAAAATTTGTCGAAAAATCTGCGGCTGGTTTATTACTTGAGAAAGAACTTGAAGTATTAGGTAAAGTTTTAGAAAATCCCGAAAGACCTTTTGTGGCGATTCTGGGTGGTGCTAAAGTATCGGATAAGATTCCTGTCATTAAATCATTGATAACAAAGAAAGTTGAAAAGCTTCTGATCGGTGGTGCTATGGCTTATACTTTCTTTAAAGCGATGGGTTACACAGTCGGAAAATCTTTAGTCGAAGAAGATATGATGCCGACAGCCTTGGAAATTCAGAAACAAGCAAAGGAGGCGGGAATCGAATTAATCTTGCCAACCGATCATAAAACAGTTGATTCTTACGACCCATTAAATTCTTTACGTGAAATGCCCGTTGATTTTACAAATACCGGCTTAGTGGGTTTAGATATCGGGAAGGAATCGTGTGCAATTTTTGAAAATGCACTCGAAGGTGCAAAAACAATTATATGGAACGGTCCAATGGGAATGTTTGAAGAAAAACCTTTTGACGAAGGAACAATTGCAATTGCTCAAGCAGTTGCAAAAGCCACAGAAAACGGAGCGTTTTCAATTGTCGGGGGCGGCGATTCGGTTTCGGCAATAAATCAAGCCGGACTTGCTGACAAAATTTCGCATATATCAACCGGCGGCGGTGCGACATTGGAATTTTTATCGGGTAAAGATTTGCCCGGAGTTTCAGCTTTGGATAATAAATAAAATATGAGAAAACCTATAATTGCAGGAAATTGGAAGATGTATAAATTGCTTGACGAAGCGGTTGATACGGTATTGGAACTAAAACCTTTAGTTGCGAATGTAAATCATTGTGAGGTGATTATTGCACCTGTTTTTGTTCATTTGAAAATTATTGCTGACCGACTCGAAGGCTCAAATATTCAAGTTGCAGCACAGAATTGCTCTGCTGAAACAGGGCATTCGGCAAGAACAGGCGAAGTTTGTGCTGATATGATCAAAGACGTAGGTTGCTCGCATATTATCATCGGACATTCTGAGCGGCGGCAATTTTATGGAGAAACTGATGAATCAGTAAATCAGAAAACAAAAGCCTGTCTAACTTTTGGATTAACTGCAATTGTTTGCGTTGGTGAAAGTTTGGATGAAAGAGAATCTGGGAATGCCGAAAATGTTGTAAAAAAACAATTGCTGGGTGCTTTGGAAGGTTTGACAGTTTCAGATATGGAACGTATCATAATCGCTTATGAGCCTGTTTGGGCAATTGGCACGGGAGAAACAGCTACGCCTGAACAGGCTCAAGAAATACACGCATTTATTAACAGAGTTTTAAATGAAACACACTCTGAAAAAGTTGCTGAAAATACAAGAATTCTTTATGGCGGTTCGGTTAAACCGTCAAATATCAAAGAGTTGATGAATGAAGCAAATATTGATGGTGCATTGGTCGGAGGAGCGAGTTTGGATGCAAATAGTTTCGCTCAAATAATTAATTATAAGTAGTCTGGAGTAATAAGTTGGAAACATTTTTATACATAGTATTTTTTCTATCCTGTATCGTTTTAATCATTACAGTATTGCTGCAGCCCGGTAAAACAGATGCGGGAGCATTATTTACCAGTGGTGTTTCAAGTGCTTCGATGAATCCCCGCGGAACAGCTTCTGTCTTATCAAAGCTAACAATTTTTACGGCAACTGTTTTTATGTTGTCGGCTTTGCTGCTCTCATTACCTGCTTTGACCGGAAACCGTTCGGTTTTAGAAACACAAGGACCAAGCAATGCCCCGACAGCACCCGTTTCAAATACAAATACCAATAATGTAGATACAAATTCCATAAATACAACGAATACATCTACAAATTTAACAGATGTTAATTCATCCGTTAATACCGAAATCAATAACAATGCAAAAAAATAATATAATCTGAAATGGTGAATTTGATTAAAAAGCCGAGGTGGTGAAATTGGTATACACGCACGCTTGAGGGGCGTGTGGAGCGATCCATGCGGGTTCGAGTCCCGCCCTCGGCATTACAAATATCAAAAAAGACAGGATTTTATAACCTGTCTTTTTTTGATGAATTACATTAGATGTCTTATTACCGACAGTTAAAGTAAAACATTAAAGCGGAATGTTTCCGTGTTTCTTAGGAGGATTGGTATCGCGTTTGTTTTGAAGCAGAGATAAAGCTCTGATCAACTTCGGTCTGGTGAATTTGGGTTCAATTACTTCATCAATAAATCCGTGTTCAGCCGCGACATAGGGATTTGCAAATTTTTTCGTGAACTCATCTTTCTTTTCTTCCAGTAAAGTTCTCGCATCAGACATTTCCTTGAATTCATTTCGATAAAGAATCCCAACCGCACCTTCTGCTCCCATAACGGCAATTTCCGCCGTCGGATATGCAAAATTAATATCTGTACGAATATGTTTTGAAGCCATAACGCAGTATGCACCGCCATATGCTTTGCGTGTAATAACCGTGATTTTTGGAACTGTAGCTTCCGCAAAAGCATATAAAAGTTTTGCTCCGTGTCTGATTATTCCTAAATGTTCCTGGTTGACTCCGGGCAAAAATCCCGGCACGTCTTCAAAAGTAATCAATGGAATATTAAAGGCATCGCAAAATCTGACAAACCTGGCAGCTTTTATTGAAGCGTCAATATCTAAAACGCCTGCCAGAAAAGCAGGTTGATTCGCAACGATTCCGATTGAATGTCCACCGAGTCTTGCAAAACCTATGACGATATTTTTAGCAAAATGTTCCTGAACTTCAAAAAAATAATTTTCATCTACTACGTTATTAATAATTTCACGTATGTCATAAGGTTGATTTGAGGATTCAGGTACAATCGAATTCAGTTTTTTTTCTGCTCTGTCTGGTGGATCATTTGTTGGAACGAACGGAGGATTTTCCATATTATTTGAGGGAATAAAAGAAATTAATTCTCTGGATAAACGCAAACAATGTTCATCATCATCCGCTGCAAAATGTGCAACACCGGACTTTTCATTATGAGTCATCGCACCGCCTAATTCGTCTTTGGTAACATCCTCATGCGTGACGGTTTTAATAACATCGGGACCCGTGATAAACATATATGAAGTATCTTTAACCATTATATTAAAGTCCGTAATTGCCGGAGAATAAACCGCACCGCCGGCACACGGTCCCATAATACAGCTAATTTGCGGAACAACACCGCTTGCCAGAGTGTTTCGTAAAAATATATCCGCATAACCGCCTAAAGATACAACTCCTTCCTGAATTCTCGCTCCTCCCGAATCATTTAACCCGATAACAGGGCAACCGGTTTTCATTGCTAAATCCATAATTTTGCAGATTTTTTGTGCGTGAGTTTCGCTCAAAGATCCGCCAAAAACAGTAAAATCCTGAGCAAATACAAAAACTTCACGTCCAACTACAAGTCCGTGTCCGGTAATTACTCCGTCGCCGGGATATTTCCTTTTTTCCATACCGAAATCTTTTGAGCGGTGAATGACGAATTTATCGAATTCTTCAAATGAGCCTTCATCAAGAAAAAATTCAACTCTCTCACGTGCAGTCATTTTTCCTTGTTTTTTTTGTTTTTCAACTCTGGTTTGACCTCCGCCTTCTTCGGCAAAACGCGATTTTTCTTTTAGCCATTCAAGTTTATTCATTGATTCTTCGGTTGTTTGTGGTTGCATAAGGTAAAGTTAAACGAAATTATAAATTTTAGCAAAGGTTTCAGTTTCCTATTATTTTTTCAATTACCAAGGCTGTTTATGGAAAAGGGAAAATCTTTCAATTTGATCATCTTTAGCAGTTCAGTAACATTCTTCTCAACATTTTTTAAGATTTTATTCTCGTACCCGTACATCCCGGCATTTTCTTTAAATTCATCTTCATCTAAAATCTCATAACTGAAATCTTTCCAAACCAAAATGTCCAAGTCCAAATCCACATAATCCAGAATGTTATTTTCAAATGTCGGAGGCATATTTATATTACAGTAAAAATTTCTCAAATCACCATCGGGTTCGTGAAAACGAAAAACATTATACCAGCAGTCAAGCCAATAGTATTCATAAGAAACAGTTCCGCGTCTGATAACGCCTAACTCATTGTGTATAATTTCATTTTCAAATTCACCAACAAAAACCAGCAGAGAATCTTGCTGTTCAATAAGATCAGCCTTCCAGGTTCGATGGATTCTACCGTCATATTTTCTTGAGTTTATTGTTATATTTTTCTTTAACAAAATAGTAAATTTATTTTAGTCTAAATACTTATGTTTCCGTTGCAACTCCAGTTTGCAGATTGTTTTTTACTTTTTCAAGCAGCATTAAAAGAAGCACTTTTTCGGTACTACTGAAATCTTTGAGAATTATACTTTCTAATGTTTCCCATTGAGTTTCAATTTCTGAACGGATATCCAAACCTTTCTTTGTCAGAAACACACGCATCAAACGTTTATCCTTATTACATTCCTTGCATTTTATAAATTTACTGCTTTCCAATTTTGAAACTAATGAATTGACAGTTGCGGGTGATATTTCCAATTGACGGCTGATTTCAGCCTGTGATTGCCCATTATTCATCCAGAGAGTTGATAATACTTGAGCTTGCCCTGAATGTAATCCAACTTTTTCAATAAATTTTTCACTGACAGTCCTGTATTCAATTGCCAGTTTTGTTAAGTTTTTTTGTAGATGATAATGCGTAATAAAAAATATCCTTAGCTAGATTATTAATATATTCTTAGCTAACTAAGAATAATAAAATAATAAAAAACATTCAACTAATAAAACAAAATAAAATGTTATATTAATTAAAATTGTACAAAATGTAACAAGGAGACAAATTCAAAAGATGAATGATAATTTCGTAGAAAAAAAGACAAATTTAAAGATAATCAGAGATAAATTTTTAAGTTTTCACAAAATTTTAATGGATTGGGACAGAGAAAATTATGAATTGGAAAATGGTATTGTAACCGCTGGAAAATTTTTGGAAATGCTTTTGAGTGATCAAAGTTTTGAATGGCTTAGGACGATTTCAACTTTAATTGTGCGTATTGATGAAGCTTATGATCTGGATGATGGAGTTTCTGATGAAATGTTGGATGGTTTTTATAAAGAGATAAATGATTTGTTTGATGAGTCATCTGAAGAATATAAAGATTTTAAGTATAAATTAAACTCAGCCCTTCCAGAATTACGTGAAGCAAGAAATCTAAAAACTGAAATTATGAAAATACTCAATAAACAAAAGCAGGCGTAAAACATAACGCCTGCTCTAACAAATATAAACAACTCACTTTCTGCTATTCTCTTCCGCTTTTCTTCCAATCATCTAAAAAAGCATCCAAACCTTTATCAGTTAAAGGATGTTTTACTAATTGCTTAAACACTTTAAATGGAACAGTTGCAACATCTGCACCCGCTAAAGCGGATTCAACTATATGCATAGGATGACGTATGCTTGCGGCGAGTATTTCCGTTTCAAAATTATAATTGTCATAAATTTGTACAATATCTCTTATCAAATCCATACCATTTAACGAAATATCATCTAAACGTCCAATGAACGGTGAAATGTAACCTGCTCCGGCTTTTGCGGCGAGAAGTGCCTGTGAAGCTGAAAAACATAATGTTACGTTGACTTTTGTTCCTTCTTCACTCAAAATTTTTGTAGCTTTCAAACCGTCCCAGGTCAGAGGACATTTAACTACCACATTATCGGCAATTTTAGCCAGATCACGACCTTGTTTCAGCATTCCATCGGTATCAATAGCCGTGACTTCAGCAGAAACATCGCCCTCAACGATCTCGCATATTTCAGCAATCCGTTCCTTAAAATCAATATTACCTTCCTTTGCTACCAGAGAGGGATTGGTTGTTACGCCGTCAAGTAAACCCAGTTCACTTGCTTCCTTAATTTCGTCCAGATTAGCCGTATCAATAAAAAACTTCATAGATTCTCCTTAAAATTTGAATTAACTACCAGAAATAACCTTATTTGATAATTTACCTATACTTTCAATTTCCACTTCACATAAATCTCCGTTTGATAATTTAGAGACACCTGAGGGAGTTCCGGTTGCGATAATATCACCTCTGTTTAAAGTCATTTGATTTGAAATGTATCTTATCAAAAAGGGAATATCAAATATCATTTGTGAAGTCCTTCCATCCTGTTGTATTTCGCCATTTACTTTGGTGGTAATCCTTAAGTTTGAAATATCTAAATTCTCAGCTTTAGAAACTAAACCAATCGGACAGAATGTATCAAAGGATTTTGACCGTGTAAATTGTATATCTTTTTTCTGCAAGTCTCGTGCTGTTACATCGTTTAAACAAGCGTAGCCGTAAATAAATTCATATGGATTTTGTGAATCTTTAAGATTTTTACATTTGTCTCCAATGATAACGGCAAGTTCGCCTTCATGTTCAACTTGTTCGGATTTTTTCGGTATCAATATTTCGTCGCCGTCAAAAATTAATGCAGAAGGTGCTTTTAGAAATAGAAGAGGTTCTTTTGGAACTTCATTACCCAATTCCTTTGCGTGTTCAGCATAATTTCTGCCAACACAAACTATTTTTGAAGGTATTCCAAAGATTAAATTTGATTTGTTAATAATCATATTTAAAAGGCAGTCTCGGAAACCACTTCGGATGGTTCACTTATATTTCCAAAATTATCTATAGCTGTTAGATAATAATAATATGTTTTGCCGGATTCAACTTTTTTATCCTGAAAAGTATTAGCTCGCAATAAGTCTCTGGTTAAAAGTATCCATTCAGATTTTGGTTGATCGGGATTGGTGGTGCGATAAATTTTATAGCCTGCAACATCTTTTTCTAAATTTATAGCAAAAAATATAGATATATTATTTGGAGCCGCCGCAATAGTTATAGCAGTCGGAGGATTTGGTGCGAATGAATCAACAGGATTTATCTCAAGTATTTTTGAACTGATACTTTCAACCTCTTCACCGTTGCTTCCGAGTGAAACTGTTCTGATAAAGTATTTATAGGCGGTTTCAAAATTAAAAAATTCATCTTCAAATACTGTTTCCTTTATAGGAGAATCATTTAGGCGTTTAATTGGCTGGTTTTCGCTTGATCTGTAAAGATTGTATCCTAATATATTTACAGTTTCCGATCCGTCAACATTAGCTTCCGGGGCATTCCATGTTAGAGTGATTTTTGCTTGAGAGATTTTAGCACTTAAAGCTGTTGGATTTAGAGCGATTTTGGAACTAGGCTCGATTAATAGAAAATTTGAAAATGCAGCTTTTTGCCCGGACGCATTAACAAAACGTATAGCATAGCGTAGTCTGGCGGATTGCCCGGCAAATTTTAAGGTATCAATATAGGTTTTATCTTTAAGAGCAAAATCGGAATCTTCAATCGGAACTGAGGCAATTAAAGTGCTGCGTGAGGCAAATTCTTCTTCCGTTAAACTTAAAGGTGCGTCCAAGGGTTCAGCTAAACGGTAAATATCTGCACGGTTAATATTTAAGAGATTTCCATCAGAAGCATTCCTGGCAGGCATCTGCCAGACGATTCTGATTTGATCGCCCATCTGGGTTCCTTCAATCGCAACTCTCTGCGGAATTCTTTCTATCGGAGGAAGCGGCGGTTTTCTTTTTCCGCAACCGGAAGAAATTATCAGGGCTGTAAAAATAAGCAATAAACACGCCGACTGTTTAATGAGCGTGTTTAAGATTTTTTGCTTAAAAAATCGAATATGCAGTTGCATAAAATTATAATATATATTGTCTTAAATTCTTATCTTCGACCAAGCCCTCAAGCTTATCTTTAACGTAGATTTCATCAATTACCTGATTTTTATTTTCTAATTCCGCACCGAGAAAACTAATTTCTTCAAGCAGTGTTTCGAGAAGTGTATGCAAACGTCTGGCTCCTATGTCTTCTGTGTTTCGATTGATTTCTTCAGTCATTTCAGCTAAAGTTGAAATCGCATCTTCTTTAAATTCCAGATCTATGCCTTCTGTTTTAAGCAGTGCTTGATACTGCTTAATAAGCGAATTCTTGGGCTGTGTAAGTATCTGCTTAAAGTCGTCTAAAGTTAAAGATTCCAGCTCGACACGAATCGGAAATCGTCCCTGAAGTTCGGGTATTAAATCCGACGGTTTAGAAACATGGAAAGCTCCGGCGGCAATAAACAATATATGCTCGGTATTAACCATTCCATAACGAGTATTGACGGTCGTGCCTTCAACAATCGGTAGTAAATCTCTCTGCACGCCTTCACGTGAAACGTCCGCCCCACCGCCGCCGCGTGTGTCGCTTCCTGCTATTTTATCAATCTCATCCAGAAAAATTATACCGGAAGATTCGGTTCGATCAATCGCTTCCCGCGTAATCTGTTCCATATCTACCAGTTTTTCCTGCTCTTCTCTGATCAGATAGTTTCTGGCTGCAGAAATCTTCATACGGCGTTTAACGGTTTTATTTGGAAAAAGATTTCCGAACATATCACCGAGATTAACTCCCATATCATCCATTCCCTGTCCACCGACAAAATCAATCATTCTGCCCGATTTGTCTTGGGTTTCGATCTCGATTATTCGTTCTTCCAGTTCGCCGTTTCGCAGTTGGTTCTTTAGTTTCTCTCTAGTGCGTGAAAGATTTGGCTTGGCATTTTCATCTACTACGTCAATGCTGTTATCCTGTGTGAAATTGTTTGAATAATTACTTGAAGAGGGAAGTAATGCGTTAAGAATATCTTCTTCAATATTCTTTTCGGCTCTCTCCAGCACATCTTCAAAAGATTTTTGCTTAATCATATCAACTGCAATATCAGTCAGTTCCCTGACCATACTTTCAACATCGCGTCCGACATAACCGACTTCGGTGAATTTTGATGCTTCAATTTTTATGAAAGGTGAATTGGCAAGTCTTGCAAGTCTCCTTGCAATTTCAGTTTTACCAACTCCGGTTGAGCCGATCATTAAAATATTTTTGGGCAAAACATCTCTCGCAATTTCCGGCGGTAGTTTTTGCCGACGAATCCGGTTGCGTAAGGCAATCGCTACAGAGCGTTTTGCTTTGCCTTGACCAACCACGTATTTATCCAACTCCTCAACGATTTGTCGTGGAGTTAAATCATCCAGTCTCGGTGTATTAAAACCTTCTTTAGTTTTTCCGCTTAAAAATATAGCCATTTTATATCTGTTTTTTATAAATTTTTTAAAATTATATTTCCTCTAAAATTATTTCCGAATTTGTATATATACATATATCTCCGGCAATGTTAAGTGCTTTCTGAGCTATGTCCTTGGCTGAAAGTTCGGTGTTATTCATTAAGGCACGTGCCGCCGCTAATGCAAACATACTGCCCGAACCTATTGAAAGCAAACCTTCGTCTGAAGCAATCACATCGCCATTGCCTGAGATTAAAAACGAATCATTTTTATCCGAAACGATCATTAAGGCTTCGAGGTTTCTTAAGTATTTATCGGTTCTCCAATCCTTAGTTAATTCAATGGAAGCTCTTTCAAGCTGTCCTTGAAATTGTTCGAGTTTTGATTCAAATCTCGATAACAAAGTAAAAGCATCTGCCGTAGCTCCGGCAAATCCAGCCAGAACCTGTTCATTATGTATCCGGCGAATCTTGCGTGCGTTGCCTTTTATAACCGTTTCACCTAAAGTTACCTGTCCGTCGGCTGCCATTGCTGTTTTATTATCACGTTTGACGAGCAGGACTGTAGTTGAACGTATATTGTTTGTTTTTAATTCGTGTTTCATATATTCAGAATTGTTATGATAAATCTTTAATCTGAAATGCTCAAATTGACATCACGCAGATTTTGTTTGAACATCTAAAAATGTTTTTGGAATTTAATAGATTTTAACTTTGTATAATAGATAATTTTTTGTTTTAGTGCAGATTTGTGGCTTTTAATTTGATTTTAAAATAAACTTGAACACACATCACAATTCAGTCGTAGAATAATCAGAGTAAATTTTAACCGTAATGTGCAGAATGATCTCTTTGTAAAACAACCGATTGTTAGAAATTGTTAAACATTTTTAAACATTTTTTACATCTTGAGAATTAGAATGAATAATAAATTGACTTAATGTTTTTGTTTAAGAGTTGTTACACAACTTAAAGTATTACTTTAACTACATATGGCGATACATCAACTAAAGAGTGTTAAACTGGGCTTGGAAAAGAGTTTATACGATAACATAGAAAAGTTAAAATCCTCACGTATTGGATTAATCTGTAATCAAGCATCTGTCAATCATAAATTTCAGCACGCGGCGGATTTGTATTTTGAAAATTCTGATATAAACCTGACAACTTTATTTGGTCCGCAGCACGGAATACGCGGAGATGTTCAAGACAATATGATCGAGACATCACACGGGATTGATAAACAAACAGGACTGCCCATTTTTTCATTATACAGCGAAACGCGTGAACCGACGGAAGAAATGCTGAAAAATATAGATATTCTCATATTCGATTTACAAGATATAGGCTGCAGGGTTTATACTTTTATATACACAATGGCTTTTGCGATGAAGGCATGTGCAAAATACGGCAAGAAATTTGTCGTCTGTGATCGTCCGAATCCGATTAATGGTGTTGATATAGAGGGAAGTTTATTGGAAAAAGGTCACGAATCATTTGTAGCTCAATTCCCGATACCGATGCGGCACGGAATGACCGCCGGGGAATTAGCTAAATTTTTTAACAAAGAATTTAGTATAAATTGTCAATTGGAAGTCATAACCGTTGATGGATGGGAAAGGGAAGTTTATCTGGATGAAACCGATTCTCCCTGGGTTATTCCTTCACCGAATATGCCGACGGTTGATACAACGGTGGTATTTCCCGGGACTGTCTATTTTGAGGGAACACAGGTTTCCGAGGGACGCGGGACAACAAGACCGTTTGAACTTGTCGGTGCAGATTACATTAATGCTTATGATTATGCCGAAGAATTATCTGCCTTAAATCTTGACGGGGTAGTTTTTAGACCGACAAATTTTATGCCGACTTTCCAAAAATTCGCCGAAATAAGCTGCGGCGGGGTTTTCATTCATGTTACTAATAGAAAAAATTTTAAACCTGTCAGAACAGGTATTGCAATGGTTAAAACTTTATTTGATATGTATCCCGACGAATTCAATTGGAAAGAACCACCTTACGAATATGAATATGAAAGAAATCCCTTTGATGTTATTGCGGGGAATACAAAATTAAGGCAATCAATTGAAAATAGGGATTCAATACAGAAAATTCAGGAAAGTTGGACGGCAGATGAAGGTAAATTTGCAGAAATAAGAAGCAACTATTTGCTTTATTGATTCAACTAATCTCTCTAGTCGCAATAGTTTAGCATATTTTGTTGAAAGTAAATTATTGAAGTCTGTGAGCAGACATCTGTTGTGATACTTTAAGACTTTAAAAAAATTAATTCTATGGATAATCCTTTTATAATCAGTATTTTATCCTGGTTTCTACCGGGAGCAGGTCATATCGCTTTAGGTCGAATAAAAAGAGGTTTGATAATCGGTGCGGTAATTTGGCTTATGGTTTTAATCGCAATTTTTAGCGGTGGAGCGTATTATCCTGCTGAAAATAGCGGGTTACTTTATTGGTTAAACAATTTCGCAAAATCCGGTAATGGATTAGGTGCGTTGATAAGCATTTTTCTGAATATGAATCCACCTGAAAATGTCGCCGCCTGGGGAACTTTTGAATATGGCGGAAGATTTTTGGAAGTTGCAGGTTTGTTAAACTTTTTAGCAATAATAGATGCAGTTGATATACAAAGCGGGAGGAAGGAATAATGATTCATTTTTTATATCTGATTAGCTTCGCACTCTTTGTTTCGATTGCATTTGCAGTTTTTTCTATTGGAAATACTAAAGATAAAACTATATACGGACTTAAAACCTTTGCACAATTTGTCGGGATCAGTTTGATTTTGGCTTGGATATTTTATTTTCTTCCCTTGTAAACTAATGGCTTTAATAGAAACGGAAAGTTTGGTTTTACGCAGCTATAATCTGGCTGATGCTGATAAAATCGTTATATTTTTGACAAAGACAGAAGGACTCGTTCGCGGTGTCGCAAAGGGTGCTAAACGTCTAAAAAGTAAATTCGGCGGTACTTTAGAGCCGTTTTCAATTGTAAATATAACCTTTTATCAGAAGGAGCAGAGAGAACTTGTTGCAATTAGAGACATAGAACTGAAAAAATCCTTTTTCAATGAAGCCGCGAATATCATTTTTTTACAAAAATTTGCATATCTGGCAGATCTTTTAATTGAGTTTGCACCGCCGCATGATCCGAATGATCGCTTATATAAAATGTCTAAGGTCTGTCTGGAAACGGCTTCACTAAATCCTTTGAACCTCGATGCGGTTGTATTATATTTTGAATTATGGATTCTTAAATTGGGAGGCTACCTTCCTTCATGGGATATATGCAACGGCTGCAAAAGAGATTTTACGTCTGAAGAGCCTGCCATCCTTCAACTCGACTTTCATTTATTCTGCAATAATTGTCAAAATAGTCAACAAAATTTTTCCATTAATTCCATCCAAAGAAAGATATTTACTATTGCTCAGAGAGTTTCACCACAGAAATTTATAGATATAACCGAAGATTCTTTAGCTGAAGTATTAGATGTTTCAACTGTTCTTAAAAAAATCATCTCGAATATTTTGGGTAAAGAGATTATTGGTAAAAAAACCTTTTCCGCAAAATATTAATTTTAATGCGACGATTTAGTTTTTTAATTTCAAGATATATTCTGCAAGCCGTTCTGCCGTATTTTATTTTTACTTGGCTGTTGCTGAGTGTGATTTTGTTTGTGCAGCAAGCCGGTCGCTATTCGGATTTACTTTTTAATACTTCGCTACCCGGAAGTCTTGTTTGGCAATTAACTTTTGCATTAATTCCGAATGTTCTATCCTTTACTTGTCCGATTGCGATTTTAGTAGGTGTCATCATTGGTCTTTCACGTATGCAGGGAGATAGCGAAATGGTTTCGCTCAGGACGGCGGGTGTCGGTAATTTACAAATCGCAATTCCCGTAGTTTTGCTGGGAATTCTTCTGTCATCATTCGCATTTTTTATAAATCTCAGGGGAGTTCCGATTGCCGCACAAATTGTCCGTCAGGTGGCTCTTCAAGCTGCATTATATAAATTAGAATCTCCAATTGAGCCGGGAGTTTTCAATACGGAAATAAACGGTTACACGATTTATGTAAAAAATGGAAATATTCAAGACGGCACTTGGGAAGATATTTTTATATATCAAAACGATGAGAAAAATAAACAAGTGCGTCTGATAACGTCAAAAAATGGTAGAATTGATACCAAAGAAGATAATACCGAGATAGTTTTAGGAAGTGCAACTGTTACAACATTTGATTCGGAAAATAAGGAAAAAATTATTTCTGAAAAAGTTGAGAATTTACGTCTGGTGGTTCAGACAAAACGCGGTGAACTGATTGAAAAATTAGCCAAGACAAAAGAAACTCCTGAAGAAATGGGTTTAAGCGAATTGGCTATATATATAAAAACTCTGACAGGACAAGAAAAGAGAGAAACACAAGTTTTGCTGCAAAGAAGAATTTTGCTTTCAATCGCTCCGCTTATATTTGCTTTGATGGGGACAGCCTTAGTTTTAAAATTCAGTCGTGGAGGCAGAGGCTTTGGTATCTTTTTAGCTCTTTTAAGTTTAATTATCTATTATTTGTTGACCTTAATCAGTGAGCAATTGGCACGGGTTGGAAATATCAGGATTTTAACTGCCGCATTAATACCATTTATAACCAGCCTAATTGTAATAATCTGGCTGTTTCTATCCAAAAGATTAAATATCACCCGCAGGTTTTCATTATTTAATTATTTTCAAAAAAATTATAAAGAAAGTCCGAAAAAAATTAAATATAAAAAATCATTAATTGATTTTACAACCGGAATCTTGGATTTTGATTTGATTTTTAGTCTATTAAAGAATTTTCTGCTCACCCTCGTATTTTTAATATCTATCTATCTGGTATTTACAGCCTTCGAGAATTGGAAATTTGCCGGCACTTTTGAAAATGGATTTAGATTGTTGGTTACATATTTATTTTTTCTGATCCCGTATATATATATTCAAATTTCTCCATCTGCTTTAATGATCGCAAGTCTAGCCACATATGCGATCAAATCGAGACAAAATGAAGTGGTTATATGGACTGCGGCAGGACAAAGCATTTATAGACTACTTTTACCTTGTATTTTGCTGACTTTTGCCATCGGAATTGTAAATTTCGGTCTGCAGGAAACAGTCATTACAAATGCGAATAGATTACAAGACACTTTACTCAGGCAGATTCGCAGTCGAAACTCAGTTTTAAAACCTTCCGGCAAAAATTGGATAGTTTCAGAAAACCGCATTTATTCATTTGAAATTATAAATGCGTCTGATAACGAAAAGACAGTTGTAGATAACTTAAATATCTATGAGTTCAACAAAGAAAATACACAACTTAGATCATTTTCAAGAGTAAATAAAGCAATCTGGAACGATAATAAAATCATATTTTTAGATAGACCAGAAAAAACCATTTGGAATGAAAATAAAGTATTAACGCATATTACAAGTGAAACTGAGTTAGCTGAAAATTATAATCCCTTTAAACTAAGCATAAATAAACCCGGTCATTTGACTATTTCAGAAACCAACAGGAAAATTAAACAAACAAAATCTGAAGTGGAATTAAGAAATTACAGAATTTCGATCCAAAAAAAATACACTACATTATTTTTTCCTTTTGTCATAATACTTTTTACCGCTCCGTTTGTTTTATCTTTGAAGCAGAAGGGAAATGTTATAACTTTGGGATATGCTATTGGTGCGTGGTTATTATTTATGGGAACTGTAAGTGCTTTTGAACAATTTGGTCAAAGCAATTTTTTATCGCCCGTATTAGCAGTTTGGTTTCCATTGATATTATTTACAATAATCGGATTTTATTTGATTTCAAGAATCAGAACATAAAAAAACGTCAGAAGTTTAATCCTGACGTTTAATATTTCTAATAAAATAATTTCAATTTATCCAATATCCATTAATTCTTAAGTTCCTGATTCCCAACTTCCCATATATTCAATCATTTCGGGAGTCAACTCATCTATTTCAATTCCCATTGCCTTTAATTTCAAGCCAGCAATTTCCTGATCAACTTCCTCAGGTAAAACGTGAACCTTATATTCAAGTTTTCCTTGATTTTTAACCAGGTATTCTGTTGATAATGCTTGGTTTGCGAAACTCATATCCATAACACTGGCAGGGTGTCCTTCGGCGGCGGCAAGGTTTATTAAACGGCCTTCGCCTAAGACGATTATGCTTTTATCACCACCTGTTAAGTTATACTCCTGAACAAAAGGTCTTCGGTCAACAGGTTCATCCGATAATTCACGTAGAGCATCAAGATTGATCTCTAAATCAAAATGTCCACTGTTACAGACGATTGCACCGTTTTTCATTTTAGTAAAATGATCTCTGTCAATTACATGGCGGTTTCCTGTAACAGTTACGAAGAAATCACCAACTTCTGCGGCTTTATTCATCGGCAATACGCGAAAACCGTCCATTATCGCTTCAACCGCTTTGATCGGATCAATTTCAGTTACGATCACGTTGGCACCCATACCTCTGGCTCTCATTGCAACGCCTTTTCCACACCAACCATATCCGACGACAACAAGATTTTTACCGGCAAGCAATATATTTGTAGCACGTATGATTCCATCAAGGGTTGATTGTCCGGTTCCATACCTGTTATCGAAAAACTGTTTTGTCTGTGCATCATTAACAGCCATCGAAGGGAACTTCATCACACCAGCTTTTTCCATAGCTTTTAGGCGGACGATTCCGGTTGTTGTTTCTTCGGTAGTTCCAATGATTTTATCGGCGTGATCTTGATATTCTTTCAAGAGTGTTGCGACAACATCCGAACCGTCGTCAATAATGATGTCCGGTTTTGAATCCAGTGCAATACGGACATGGCGGTTATAAGTTTCGTTTGATTCACCCTTCATTGCATAAACAGGAATATTCCAGTCTTTGACAAGTGAAGCAGCAACGTCATCCTGCGTCGAAAGAGGATTGGAAGCGATCAAAATTGCTTCGGCACCGCCGGCTTTCAAAGTTCTGGCTAAATTTGCCGTTTCCGTTGTAATGTGAGCACAGGCAACAAGCCTGATACCATCGAGTGGTTTTTCCTCTTTAAAACGGTTACGGATTAATTCCAGAACGGGCATCTCACGGTTTGCCCATTCAATTCTTTGTTTACCTTGCGGGGCAAGATTAATATCCTTTATATCGTATTCCATTACTGTTTCTTCTTTTGCCATATCAATTTGTCTAAATCCTTTTATTGTATAAAATAAAAGGTAAAAGTTAATTCGACAGCTTAAGGTATCGAATAAAACTTTACCTATAGTTTAAATTCTTATTTACCTGATGCAGCTCCATTTGTTGCACCATTTTTTAAGGCTTCTGTTTTATCAGTTTTTTCCCATGAAAATTCTTCACGTCCGAAGTGTCCGTAAGCAGCTGTTTTCTTGTAGATCGGACGGCGTAAATCTAAAGTTTTAATGATTGCTTCGGGTGTTAATTCAAAATTGCTGCGGACTAATTCGGCTAAGGCTTCGTCGTCAATTTTTCCCGTTCCATGGGTATCAACCAAAACCGAAACGGGTTCGGCGACACCAATAGCATAAGCTAGTTGAACCGTACATTTATCGGCTAATTCAGCGGCTACAATGTTTTTAGCAATATAGCGAGCCATATATGCAGCTGAACGGTCAACTTTCGTCGGGTCTTTACCTGAAAATGCCCCGCCGCCGTGCGGTGCATAACCGCCGTATGTATCAACAATAATTTTACGCCCGGTTAAACCGGCATCGCCCATCGGACCGCCGACCACGAAACGCCCCGTCGGATTTATATGAAATTTTGTATTTTCATCAAGCAGATCCTCGGGAATTACAGCTTTGATGACTTTTTCCAATATATCAGAACGTATCTGTTCATTTTCGACATCATCGGCGTGTTGTGAAGAAATAACAACGGCTTCGACACGGAAAGGTTTTCCGTTCTTATATTCAATTGAAACCTGAGATTTTCCATCAGGTCTGAGATAGGGAAGTTCCCCGTTTTTTCTAACTTCGGTTAATTTGTGGGTTAAGTCGTGAGCCATCTGAATCGGCATCGGCATAAGTTCCGCCGTTTCATTACAGGCAAAACCGAACATAAGTCCCTGATCGCCGGCACCACCTGTATCAACTCCCTGTGCAATATCGGGCGATTGTGTTCCGAGAGCGTTGAGGACGCTTAAAGTTTTGCAGTCATAGCCAAAATTTGCATCGTTGTAGCCGATGTCATTTATTGTATCTCTTATGATCTTTTGATAGTTAATCGTTGCGTTAGAGGTTATTTCACCTGCAACTACGGCTAAACCTGTTGTAACCAATGTTTCACACGCAACGCGGCTATTCGGATCTTGTTCCAATAAAGCGTCCAGGATGGCATCTGAAATCTGATCTGAAATTTTATCGGGATGTCCTTCCGTTACGGATTCCGAAGTAAATAGAAAATTTTTATCACTCAATGTTTTAATACTCCTTTATTTAGGAAATGTTTTCTTGTTCTAATATTTTACAAAAGGGAAATTTTATCTGTTTAATAATAAAGTGTCAAAGCGTAGAAGTTTATTAAAATTTAAAAAAATAAATTTCAGATAAAATGCAGGCAAATATTTTTAGGGAAGATAAATTAAATGATATATCCTGCGTCCGATAATAAAGATTATGTAATAAATCGGCAGGAAATTTTTTAAGGGTAAACGACTACCCGCCTGTGTAGCTTGGGTTTCTCAAACCGAGAACTTTATATTCACTTGTCCCTCTCATAAATACTATCTCTTAATTTTCTTAAACTTTAAGTAAGCCTGATAATACCGATCAGATTCTGCCTGAGTCATTTCACCCCAGAAAAAAATGTTTGTCCAACCCGGATACGCCGAATCAAGCGAAATAAGGAAGTCAGTAAATTTCATCAACTCAGCCTCCGACATTTTAACATTATAACGCTTCTCAAGTGTCTCCTCAATCAATCCGTCTTTTATATTTTGTCCCTTTAGTCCCTTCAGGAAGGTTGTTAGAAGGTTACCACGTCCATCATATTCATCGGGATTGAGTTTGGCTTTACGCCGTCGTTCGATGACTTGTTCGAGAGATCGTATCGCAAGTCGCCCGGTTTCGGTGGAGCGTATGCGAAATTTGGCATTGTCAACATTATTCAAATACATCGCCGCCGTAAACATCCGAGTATTACTTCTTTCCTTACATTTTTGTACATTCGGATCATATTCATTCAAATACTTAATTGCTGTGGGCAGAACCTTGTTGCTGTCTTCAATAATTTTAAGATGCAGGAGATCATAGTTATCGTCGTTGTCCCAAGGTGCGTGAAACATTTGCTCAAGCACCATTTGATCCATTTTTTCTTCGGGTGACATTGCCGCAATTTTAGCTTCGGACTTATGCTCAAAGTATGGGTTTCCGCAAACCGATGATTGAGTAAAAACCTTGCAGCTACTCATAATAATTAGAAATATAGGAATCAAAATCTTCATATTGCTTTACATATTCTTCTTCTATGTTATAAAAATATGTGATTTTATTGCTCAACTCTTCTTAACATTATCAAATGCTTCTTTTAATGCTTTTAAGATGTCCTTCTTATTTATATTACTTTCCTTATTAAAACGGATTGTGATGATAAAATCATTTGCTTTAGCTGAATAATTAAATGATTCATCGCTGACGAACTGAGAAATATTATCTTCACTTGAATCTATATCATTATTTTTGGATTTTATTTTGGTCTTCGGTCTTGATTTTTTTCGGACCTGTTTTCGGTTTAGTTTGTCCGAGGTGATTTCATCAAGGAATTCGTGCATTGCCGCTTCGTTAAATTGTCTGGCAATTTCAACTAAGGTTGATTTAGCATTTATTTTTCTCTTTCGGCATTTTTCCCTGATGCTTTCAGGTAAACCCGCAATTGCCATAGATTCAGTAACCGTGGTGCGGCTTTTGCCGATTTTTTTTGCTATCTCATCGTGCGTATAACCAAATCTTTCCGCTAAATCAGCCAAACCATCGGCGGTTTCCCAAATCGTCAGGTCTTTTCTTTGCAGATTTTCAATCAGAGCAATTTCGGCGATGGATTGCTCGTCTATATCCAGTTCGATACATGGAACTTCTTCCAAACCAGCCAGATTAGAAGCACGCCAGCGTCTCTCTCCGGCGATTATCATAAATTTATTGGAATTATCAATCGGTTTTACGAGAATCGGTTCAAGAACCCCGTTTTGTTTAATAGACGCAGTCAATTCGGACAGATCACCGAATTCCACACGCGGTTGTTCGGGATTGGGTTCGATTCTGTTGATTGAAATAATACGCCCGATAGTTTTGCTTGACTTGGCTAATTCATCAACATAATGCGAATCATGACGCATCTGTAAACCGCTTGGCAGACCTCTTTTAGGCACGTTTCAAAACCTCCTGACATAAACTTGAATATTCTTTCGCACCACTGGATTTCGGAGAAAATGTAAAAATCGTTTCTTTATGAGCGGGTGATTCCTCCAGACGGACGCTCCGGGAGATGGTCGTTTTAAAAGCCTGTCTGCCGAAGACATTGCGGATATGTGCCTCAACATCTTTGGAAAGCGATGTCCGCTTATCAACCAGAGTTACAAGAACGCCGAGCAGCTGCAAATCCGGATTTGGACGCGAGCGAACCTTTTCGATGGTTTCCAGCAGATCATCAGTTCCCTCCAGAGCAAAATAGGAAGATTGGATCGGAATCAAAACGTGCGAGGCTGAAACCAGAGCATTGACCGTAATCAAACCCAAAGTCGGAGGCGTATCAATAATTATGTGATCATATAGGTCGCAGACTTTTTCGATCCGGTCTTTGAGTCTGAAAATTGCGTCTATATCTCCGACCAGTTTTGATTCCAGTTTGGCTAGATTTATTTTAGACGGAATTATATCCAAACCCTTAACTTCCGTTTTATAAATATAATCCGTAACAGGCTTATCCAACTCGGTAAATAATTCGTAAGAACCCGTCTCGATGGAACTCGGGTCAACAAAAGATAAGGAACTGTTGCTCTGGGGGTCTAAATCTATCAAAAGAATTTTTTTCCCACGCAAGGCACATCCGGCAGAGAGATTAATTGCGGTTGTCGTTTTGCCGACACCGCCTTTCTGATTTGCAATAACAATTATCATTTTTTGATTCAGGTTTAAAAAAGTCTATTCGATAAATTCGTCCCATTCATCAACAACAGCTGTATCCGTTTCGATGTCAGGTTCGTTTGCGTTGGTGGTGTTGGAAATTTCAAAAACTTTGTCTTCAACAAAGATCGGACAATCAGAGCGTAATGCCAGAGCGATTGCATCAGACGGACGCGAATCCAGTAAAATTGTCTGACTGTTTTTATCAAGCAATTCGATTTTGGCATAAAAGGTATTATCCGCCAGGTCGGAAATAATAATTTTCTGCACCTGCAAACCCGTTTCGGTAATCAGATTTCGTATCAAATCGTGGGTCATCGGTCTCTGCGGCACAATTTTTTCAATTTCCAGAGCGATGGCATTTGCTTCAAAAGCCCCGACCCAGATCGGGAGTATATTTTCCGAGTCAACTCCTTTTAATACGACAATTGGAGTATTGCTGTTCGGATCCATAATTAAAGCACCAATTTTTACTTCGATTTGCATAAATACTGATTACCTCAAGTTTTTAAAGAATTTGACCATATAAGGTATTGGTTTTTACTTCAGTAATTTTTATATTAACAATTTTGCCTAATAATTTGGAATCACCCTTAAAATTTACAACTTTATGGCAGGTCGTATGACCATTCAAATGTTCCTTATTTCTATTAGAAACTTTTTCTGTTAAGACTTCAAGGTTTGTGCCGATTTTGTTTTCAAAGGCTCGTTTTTGGCTCTTTTTGACGACCTTTTCCAATTCAATAAATCTGCTCTTTTTTTCTTCTTCGGATACGTCATCTTCCATTTCAAAAGCCGGAGTTCCCGGTCTGGGGGAATATTTGAACATATATGCACTATCAAATTGACAGTATTCGGCAAGTTTCAAGGTATCTCTAAAATCTTCGTCGGTTTCGCCCGGAAAACCGACGATCATATCGGTTGATAAGGCAATATTTCTGCTTGAATTTTTTATTTTATCAATTCTCTTTTTGTAATTATCTATCGTATGTCCACGCCGCATAGACTTTAAGATTCGGTCGCTGCCGGATTGGACCGGCAGATGCACCCAGTTGCAAAGGTTTTCAAATTCCTCAAAGGCATCAATTATATCGGGATGAAAATCTCTGGGAAAGGATGTCGTAAATTTTATCCGCTCAAAGCCCGTGGCGGCAACCGCCCTGAGCAGCCTGGAAAATGGCGTAGCTCCCTTAAACTGTTCCAATCCCGAATCATTCAGAGGACGGTAGCTGTTGACATTCTGCCCGATCAGATGGATTTCCTTTACGCCCTGTCTTTTCAATTCCAAAACCTGTCCGATAATTTCCGAAGCGGGCAGACTCTTTTCCCTGCCTCTTGAAAAAGGAACGATACAATATGTGCAGAACTTATTACAGCCTTCAATGATCGGTACATAAGCCACGTAGGGAGAGTGCCGCTGCGTAGCGTCGGTTGACCAATCGTAATCGAATTCCCGTCCTTCCAGATCCAGAACATTCTTTTCACCTGCAAAAACTTTTTCAATTGCCCGGTCAATTCGCCCGACGGCTTGAGTGCCCAGAACAAAATCAATGCCGCGATCACCCTTAAAAAGAGTTTCGCCTTCAAGTTGGGCGACACAACCCAGCACCCCGACGACCTGATTTTGTCTTTCGGTTTTGCGAATCTGACCGACTCGTGTATAAAGTTTATGTTCGGCTTTTTCCCTGACCGAGCAAGTATTCAATAAAACGACATCGGCTGAACTTTCCCTGGGAGTCATTTCAAATCCCTTGGATTTAAGCAGAGTCGCAACTCTTTCCGAGTCCGAAACATTCATTTGGCAGCCGAAGGTTTCCAAGTAAACTTTCTTCATAAAATATATGATTCCACAAACAAAAAATTTTGCAAACAAAACGAATGATTTCACGCATCTGCATCTGCATACGGATTATAGCCTTTTACAGGGAGCTATCCAACTCAAGCCTCTGGCAAATAAATTAAAAGACCTGAATATGGATGCCTGTGCAATAACCGATTACGGAAATATGTTCGGGGCGATTTCATTTTACAACACGATGAAGGCAAATGAAATTCAGCCAATTCTGGGCTATGAAGCAATTTTAACGCTCGGCAGCCGCTTTGATAGAGATGTTTCAATCAAGGCTGGCGAATTGCCTTATTATCATTTGGTACTTTTAGCAAAAGATTTAGAAGGATATTACAACTTGTGTTATCTCGCTTCAAAAGCATATACCGAAGGCTTTCACTATAAACCGCGAATTGATCTTGAAATTTTACAGGAAAAAAGCAGAGGTTTGATAGCTTTAACATCGGGACTAAAAGGTGTTGCAGGTCATTATTTATCTTCCGGAAATTTTGAAAAGGCTTTGAATAATCTGGAATTGTTGAAGGATATTTTCGGCAAAAATAATATATTTATTGAAATTCAGGATCATGGACTGGAAGCCGAAAAAAAGATAACCCGAGGACTTGCGGAACTTTCGCAAAAGACCGGTATTCCGTTGGTTGCAACCAATGACGCACATTATCTAACGCAGGAAGATTTTAAGGCTCACGATATTCTGCTGTGTATCGGCGAAGGAAAAACTATCAATGACGGCACACGGAAAACACTCGGCAATCCGAATTTTTATTTACGCTCGGCTGAAGAAATGTGGCATCTGTTTGGAAATGAAGTCCCGAACGCTTTGCATATAACAAAAGAAATAGCGGAGATGTGTCGCGTCGAACTCCCTCTAACAGATAATCTGGCACTGCCGGATTTTCCAATTCCGGTTTCTTCCGAATGTAAAAATACATATGAGTATTTTGAAGAAGTTATTTATGAAGGATTTGAAAAAAGAAGAGAAACTATATGGAATCCGCTAAAAGAACAGGGCAGATTGAAATATACTCTGGATGATTATCAGGAAAGAATTGAAAGTGAGATAAAGATCATAAAAGATATGGGATTTCCCGGATATTTTTTAATTGTCTGGGATTTTATGAAATACGCACGCACACAGGATATACCGGTCGGACCCGGTCGTGGTTCGGCGGCAGGTTCGCTGGTGGCTTATTGTTTAGAGATCACAGATATTGATCCGATTCAATATGATTTGCTGTTTGAGAGATTCTTAAACCCGGAAAGAGTATCTATGCCGGATATAGATATAGATTTCTGTATCCGCGGAAGAGCCGAAGTGATACGGCACGTGACCGAATTTTACGGACAGGATTCCGTCTGCCAGATAATTACCTTTGGAACGATGGCATCGAGAGCTGCCATCAAAGATGTCGGCAGGGCTTTGAGTATGCCGTATGCGGATGTCGAGAAAATCGCAAAATTAATTCCGCCGCCCGTCCGGGGAAGAAATGTGAGTATCAGTGAGGCAATCGAGCAAGTTCCGGAACTAAGTAAATTATTTAAGCAGGATAAAGATGTCAAAGAAGTTCTGGATCTGGCAAGGCGGCTCGAAGGATGCGGACGGCATTCGTCGGTTCACGCGGCAGGTGTGGTTATTTCTCCGAAACCTCTGCACGAGTTAATTCCCATTGCAGTTTCGAGTCGAAACGATGAATTAACGAGCCAGTATTCAATGAATGACCTGGAAAAAGTAGGGATGCTTAAAATGGATTTTCTTGCTTTAACCACTTTAACCGTTATAAGCGATTGCTTAAAAATGGTTAAAGATAAGACCGGAATTGAAATTGAGTGGCACAAGATTTCGCTTGAAGATAAAAAAACTATGGAGATATTTTCCGAAGGCAGAACGGAAGCTGTATTCCAGTTTGAATCGGAAGGTATGCAGGAAATCTGCCGTCGTTTGAAACCTAAAGAGTTGGAAGATTTGGCAGCATTAAATGCCCTGTATAGACCGGGACCGTTAGATGGCGGAATGGTAGATGATTTTATTGCGAGACACCGTGGAGAAAAAAGTGTCAGGTATATTGTTCCTGAAATGAAGGGTATTCTGCAGAATACATACGGGGTGCTTGTTTATCAGGAACAGATTATGCAGCTGGCACAACAGTTGGCAGGTTACACTCTCGGTGAGGCAGATCTGATGCGGCGGGCGATGGGTAAGAAAAAACGCAGCGAGATGGCACTTCACGAGGAGAAATTTATTGAAGGTGCGGTCAAACGCGGCATCAAGCGTAAAAAGGCGGAAGAGATATATAATCTGATGGCTCAATTTGCTGATTACGGGTTTAACCGGAGCCATAGTGTTGCCTATGCTTACATCGCTTTTCAGACTGCTTATCTTAAAGCACACTACCCTGCTTATTTTTATGCATCTGTTTTATCTCACGAAGCTAACGATGCTAAAAAGATTTATAAATACTCAAACGAATTAAAGAATGGAGGTCTGGAACTTTTGCCGCCGGATGTTAATGAAAGTGATGTCGGTTTTACTCCTTTGGATAATGCCGTCAGGTTCGGTCTGACCGCAATCAAGGGTATCGGTGTAACGGGAGTCGAAGCAATAATTCAGGCAAGGATTGAAAAAGGTAAATTTTCATCTCTTTTTGATTTTGCTGCCAAGATCGGACAGGGATCGGTCAACCGTCGGGCATTGGAGAGTTTAATTGCGGCAGGATCTTTCGATTCGTTAAATTTATCTGAACAAGAAACCGGGATGTGGCGGGCAAGATTGTATAATTCCGTCAATCTGGCATTATCACACGGACAGAGAATCTGGAACGACAAAATGCGTGGACAAACGGCACTATTCGGCGGTGTGGATTTCAAAAATACAGATGTGCAGGAAGATTTGCCTGATACAAAAGCCTGGTCGCCGAAAGAACTTTCACAGATGGAAAAGGACTCTGTCGGCTTTTATCTCTCGACTCACCCACTGGATTCATTTGGAAATGTCTTAACTGATCTCAAGATAAAAAGTTTTGCCGATTATGAAGATATAATGCCGGGCGATGTGATAACGGTTGCCGGATTGATTTCAAAATTTCAGATAAAGCACAGTAAGAAAGGCAACCGTTTTTGTATATTCCGGCTCGAAGATCGTTCGAGCGGAGCGAAATGTCTGGTGTGGGCGGAAACGCTGGGTAAATTTGCCGATATTTTAAAAGACGATGAAATTATAATCGTCAAAGGAAAAGTAGAATCATTTGAAAGGCAGGAATTAACCTTGATAATTGAGGATGTTAAGAGTCTTTCCGAAATGGTTTTTGTCAAAGCAAATAGATTGCATATAACGCTCCCGCAAAAAGACTTTGATGAAATTCTTATGGAATCTATCGTCAGTTTGCTGAGTGTTTCAAGGGGTAGCTGTGATGTCTATCTGAATTTGCAAATTGCAAACAACATAAAAACAAAAATTTATGTTGAACCGTTGCGGATAAGTGGTTCAAGTAAAGTTGAAAAGGAATTGAAAGCTTTGGGGTGCAAATTAAAATGGGAACTAAATTAAAGGAAACCGGTAAAGAAATCGGTTTAGAAACAATTGAAAAAGTTGATGCTTTTGAACGGGTTAAAACCGCCAGGCATCCAGATAGACCATATTCAATTGATCTGTTTGAAACGGTTTTTGCGGATTTTGTCGAACTGCACGGTGACCGTAGATTTGCAGATGACCCTGCGTTGATCTGCGGATTTGCTAAGTTGGACGGACGTGAGGTTGCTGTAATAGGTCAGCAGAAAGGCAGGGATACCAATCAGAGGCGGTTTAGAAACTTTGGTATGCCGAAACCTGAAGGTTATCGAAAAGCTCTACGTTTGATGAAACTGGCGGAGAAATTTTCGCGTCCGATAATCTCATTTATTGACACGCCCGGTGCCTATCCCGGAATTGATGCTGAAGAGAGAGGACAAGCCGAAGCCATCGCTTATAATCTGCGTGAGATGGCTGCTTTGCAAGTGCCGATAATAGTTGTCATAATCGGCGAAGGGGGGTCGGGCGGTGCTTTGGCGATTGGTATCGGAGACAGGGTTTTGATGATGGAAAATGCCGTCTATTCAGTGATTTCGCCGGAAGGTTGTGCCGCTATTCTTTGGAAAGATGCGGGACAAGCGTCGCGTGCCGCTGATAATTTACGTCTGACGGCGGAAGATTTGAAAAATATGGGAATCATTGATGAAATTATACCCGAACAGGGATTTTGGAAAATCGTTGATAAAGATGAGAAAGAAAAGAAAAAGCAAAAAAAAGATAAAAAGGATAAAAAAGATTCTGAACCCGACCAGACATACGAATATCTAAAAAATGTTTTAATAAAAAATATTGAAAGCCTGCTGAAACTGACTCCGTTAGAGAAGAAGAATCTAAGGTATGAAAAATTTAGGAATATGGGACAATGGATAAATGATTATTCGAAGTCTTAAAATTAAATACTATCGTTCATCCAAAAATTATTCACTGTCCCGTATTGCTTTAGCTGTTTTTTAGAAAGGTATATCATCATCAGCCGGAGTTGTGGGCGAATCGTTTGTTTGAGAGGCTTGCTTTGAATCTGAACTGTCAGATTCGGAAAATTCATTTGAATTATCCGAATCATTATAGGATTCGTTATCGGAATCGGAATAATCGTCACTTCTCCCGCTACTGATAAACTGCATATCCGTTCCAGTAACGTCGAGAGTTTGACGCACATTTCCGTCTTTGTCTGTCCATTCGTCGAGTTTTAATCTGCCTTCGATATAGACCTGAGTTCCTTTTTGTAGATATTTTGATGCGGTTTCGGCTTGTTTATTCCAGAGGGTTATTCGAAACCAGGTTGTAATATCCTGTAGATCGCCGGATTTATCCCGGCGTTTTTCATTGGTTGCCATCGAAAAATTACAGACGGCTGTTCCCTGCGGCGTGTAGCGTAATTCCGGGTCTTTGCCGAGGTTGCCGATAATTATGATTTTATTAAAAGACATAAGTTTTTGTACTCCTTTTTTTTGGTTTATTTTTTTAGCAAACTGTTTTGAATACTGAAATCATCAATATAAAAGACTTGCCGGATTTTTCAGTTCGTTTTAATTTTAATTTTAAGCGTTTATTCATATAAATACAAAGCCTCAATGAGTAAAAACAAACTTTATTCCAAAATATTACAACACTTGATTTTCATAGTGTTTTTGACAATAAATATCTTCCCTGTCCCAGCTCAAAACACAAAAGAAATTTCCGTCTGGACTCAACCCCTGCAGAAATGTTGGGAGGTTTCGTTGGAAAATATGTCTAATCTAAACATTGCGTCTGATAATGAAAGACTGTTTATCCCTTTAACAAATAAAATAATAACTTTAAATGCATCCGATGGAAATATAATCTGGGAAACCGAAATAAAAGGACTTATAAATGGAAAACTTTTATTGGAAAATGGATTGTTATTAGTAAGTTCGGAACAAACAGATCAGAAAAAATCTTTATTAACAATCCTCGATAGTAAGACCGGAATACCTTCTAAACAAATCAATTTAGAATCATTCCCTGCCAGTATTCAGACGGTGTTTAATGGAAACCTCATAATATCCAACAGCAATTCTATTAATGCCATCAACTTAAATAATGAAGACTTAATTTTCAAATCAGATACGTTAAACAAAATATTTTTTATAAGTTCCCCGGAAAATTCTAGTATTTATCTCGGAAGTAAGAACCGAACACTAATCGAACTTTCACTTGCCGACGGAAGCATTTTACGACAATTTAATATAAATGGTTATCCTGCATATATTTCTCATTCCAGAAACTTTGAACAGATCATTATCGGTTACAAAGACGGAACAGTTAATTCGTTTGATAATAAACTTAAAAAAAATTGGGATTTAAAATTCGGAGGTGAAATAACCGATATTAAAAATTTTAAGGAAAACTTACTAATCTCTTCCAAGGACAATTTTATGTATTCCGTTAAAGCCGTTAAAGGCAACAATATATGGAAACTCAAACTACCGGGTAGAATAGTCAGTAGTGTTTTGATCAATCAGGAAACACTTTTAATAGTAAGTTTTGGATCTGAATCAGCTATTCTGATTAATCCACAAAATGGCAGAATGATTAATAAAATAGATTTTGAAAAAGATACATATTTTGTTTCGCAACCGGTTTATATAAACGATAAAGTCATTATTCCAACAAATAGAGGAATTAAAGCTTTTAGTCAAAATTGCAGCGAAAAAGGCGGAATCTAAAATTAGATTCCGCCTTTTTCGCTGTTAGATACTTTTTTACACGGTTAATGTGAATTAGTATATTCGTCAATTTTTGCATACATCTGATCTTTCAAACTCAATTTTAGTTTCTTTATATTAATTTCTTCGAGTTGTTCTTCTTCACTCGGATATGACAGACTGGATAGCTCATTAAGTCTATCTTCATAACTCTGATGTTGATGAACTAAATCTCTGAATTTTGAATCTACTTTCATTAGTTCATCACGAACTGCTTCCGTTTTCATTATATCCATAAGTTTTATTCTCCTTATTTTTCTTTTTTTTGGTTAATGCAGAAAATCCGCATTGGTTTTGGTTGTTTAACAAACTGCCTTCTATAAAAGATATATTACATTAAATTACAAAAACTTTTCAAACTTTTTTTTAATTCATTCATTCAAATTAAGAGATATTGTAGTTTTAATTGTTATCAGACGCATTTTATTATTGTTGGTATTAATTTTCCACATATTTTTCTATAAGTATTCAAGCAAAATTACATTTACTGAATTTGAAACTTAAAATCTTTCTTTACGTGCTTGGCGACTTGGCGGGAGTGTTTTTCTGCTTTAAGAATTATTTCCCGCAAAGGAGCAAAGGAGAAATCAAAAAAGTTTAATTTATTTTTGCACGAATACTTATAACTTTTAATTAGAATAAACAGGAGAAAAATCAAAGTTTTCATTTTCTTTTAATTTATCGATTGCACATAAACCTATAAGATTTGAAGTAATATCAGTTACAACTATTACATTTGCCTTCTTATTTGCTTTTAGTTTTTTTATAAAATCATCCAAATATGGAGACTTCTCTGTAATAATGTCAGATATTTTTTCAAAGTCGAATATTTTTAGATCGGTATATCGTTTTGTTTCAAAGTCATTATAATTCCCTTTTTCTTTTTCAAAAAGTTCGGTGTATTTTCCAATAGATATATTTTTATTACCTGAATCTATCAAAATATATGCAGATTTCTCAGGCTTGGAGACTTTTGCCAAAGCTTCAAACTTTGTTATGCCGATGCAGACACATCCGGCAGACTTAGCGATCCCCATGGAAGTCGCTGCCCCGATTCTAATTCCCGTAAATCCGCCCGGACCGCGACAGTATGCAACAAATTCAAGATCTACGGGTATGATATTGTTTTTTTTTAGCAAATTTCTAATCTCGGAAACTAAATCCTGGGAGCGGGAAACTTCTCCATCCTCTAACAAAATATGATCAACAAACTCATCCTTATCAAAAAGAGAGATGCTCCCCTTTGAACTCGCCGTATCAATTGCCAAACCCTTTTGTAGATTATTCATTAGACTTTATTGCTGCAAGATTTTCATTTTATAATATTTCAGCAAATTTTTTGCAAACCTTTTCGCCTCTCCTCTTTTAGTTTTGATCGCATATGCATCATTAGCCAATTTGTTTAAGACTCCTAGAGTAAATTCAGGTTTGTTCCTAATCGGCAGTGTATTTGATATTAGCTCAAGTACAGCTTCTCCCTGACTGAGAATCTGCGGTTTCCAATGCGAACCTATTTGATATTCAGTGATAAGTATCAGACCTGCCCTTATGGGATTTTCCCCTTTCTTTCCGCCGTAGAAATCTACCGGGCGTTCGAGCTGTGTATATTTATCAATAATTCCTCGCACCGAGAGTGATTTTGGAAACGGATAGACCAGACCTTTTTCATCAACTATTGCATACTCATCTGAATAATAGGTCGCTCCCGCCTTGATCAGTTCGACGACCAGCGAAGTCTTTCCTTTAAAACTGAGAGCCGGAATTATAATCGCACTGCCGCCTAGTTCGACGACACCGGCGTGTATAAAAACCTTCGACTTGGCATGTTCACCAATCGTTAACCTCAAATTGCTTTCGAGACTCTCTAACAATTTCTGTTCATCGTTTAGTCTGGTCTTTTCTTCTACGTTTTTTTGCAGAGAGAATTGATTTTCACTTTCAGACCTGATTTTAAAAATATGTTCAGTGTCTGTATTTGTTTCCAAGTTGTTTATTAAATTAAGATTTATCGGAATCGCATTTTTTACAATTTTCAGAATTTTTTCAAACTCAAAAGGTTCCTGAAAATCTATCCCGATAGTTACGCCGTAAGCTTCAAAATTTATCTTCATCTTTTCGTTAAGAGACATATTGATATTTTGAGTGGAATTAGTTTAAACCTGAAGTAATTTATCAGATGTCTGTGAACTGACACTTAAAGTTCTGCTTAACACATAATACCTGTCTAAAATTTGCTGCAGAATACAGGACATCAGTAAAATTATTTCTGTCAGTTATTTATTGATTCGTTACGTAAATATTTTGATAAATTTTCAAAATCTACAACCGAAGTTCCGACTTCTTCAACTACCAATCCTGCCGCTATATTTGAGATATATGCCGCAGTAAAATAATCGGCTCCCGCCGCAACAGCCAAAGCCATTACTGCAATAACCGTATCTCCCGCACCCGTTACATCAAAAACTTTGCGTGCTTTTGCTTCCAACTTATAGTTTTTGTTTTTTTCATAGAGCGTCATTCCCTTTTGTCCTTCGGTTACCAGAATCGCTTCAATTTTTAGTTCTTTTACAAGTTCTATTAAATTAAAATCTTTTTCAAAATTTCTCGATAAACTATCCAATGCGTTAATGGATTCGTTTTTATTTGGTGTCATCAATGAAGCTGCTTTATATTTATTATAATTATTCCCTTTCGGGTCAATCAGAATTTTTATATTTAACTTATTAGCTTTCGTTATCAGACGCGGACAGATATTTTCCGAAACCGTTCCTTTACCGTAATCGGAAATAATTAAAATGTCCGAATTTATAATTAAGGTTTCAAATATCTCCCAGACTTTTTCTTCTTCGAATCTGCTTAACTCAGCCGATGTTTCCCGGTCAACTCTGGCTATCTGCTGTTTATTTGCAATAACGCGTGTTTTTATCGTTGTCGGTCGTTCCCGGCTTAAAAACAGGTAATCCCCCGAAACGTTTTTTTTTCGCAGAGCATCAAAAACATCCATCCCGTCATCTTTATCTCCGATAACTCCAACCAGAATAGGTTCTCCGCCCAAACCTGCAACATTTGCCGCAACATTTGCCGCTCCGCCGGGAATGAATTTATTTTCCAGTAATTTTACAACCGGAACCGGAGCCTCCGGCGAAATTCTTTCCGCATCGCCTATCAGATACTGATCCAGCATCACATCTCCAAAGATCAGAACTTTTTGATCCTTAAATTTATTCAATAATTCTTCCATTAACTATTTTGCTTTATAAAAACAATCTATCGGCGACTTCCTATTATCATCTGTAAATTATCCGTTTTCCATTTTCCATTTTCCGTTATCAAAGCTTTTATCAACCAACTCGCACCAGATGTGTCCGATTGTAATATGGTTTTCCTGTATATGAGCGGTTTTATCTGCCGGAACCAAAATACAGGCATCGCACAAACCGGCAAGTTTTTTTCCATTTTTTCCCGTCAGACCAATAACTTTACAGTTCTTTTTTCTGGCAGATATTACGGCTTCAATCACATTTTTAGAATTTCCGCTGGTGCTGATGGCTATTAAAACATCACCTTCAACACCCAGGGCTTCAACTTGTCTCGAAAAGACTTTTTCAAAATCATAATCATTTGTGATCGCCGTTAAAGCCGATGTATCGGTCGTCAAAGCAATTGCCGGCAGAGCTTTACGTTCCGTTTCATATCTTCCGACAAATTCAGCCGCAATATGTTGTGCATCGGCAGCACTTCCGCCATTTCCGCAGATCAGAACCTTTTTCCCGCTCCTAAATGCATGAATAATCATCTCAGCACAAATTTGTATATTTTTTATATTAGTTTGTGCCAGTTCAGACATAACTTTTTTATGATTCTCCAGATAATTTTGAATTATTTCATCAGATGAATTCATCGGCTCGGGAGAATTTTTTATTTGTTTTTCATCAGAGAATTTTTCAATCATATTGGTTGTCGAATAACCATCTACGAGTGGGATGGAGAAAACTTCCCCACCCTGATTTCTAACAAAATCCGCTCCGATAATTTCCGCTTCCTGCCAGTCCCCGCCTTTTACCAGAACATCCGGTTTTATTTTCTTTATAAGTTTTTCAGGCGTTAATTCATCAAAAATTTGCACTTCATCAACATACTGTATGCTTTCCAGAATCATTTTACGTTCAGATTGATTTAAAACGGGACGTTCGACACCTTTTATATTTTTAACCGATTCGTCGCTATTGATACCGACTATTAAGTTTGTTCCCAATTCTTTTGCTTTTTTCAAAAGTTCTATGTGCCCGGGATGGATTAAATCAAAGCAGCCGTTTGTAAAAACTATTTTTTTCATTTGATTTTTATAATATAAGTTTCAGTTTGAAAAACTATTTTCTACAAACTAGGTTGATATTGCAAAGTCCATAAACTAAAATGCCTAATAATTCTGCATTTTATTTGCAAAAGAAACTTTTACCCCATCTTTTTATGAAAAATTTTACGCCGATGATGCGGCAATATCTTGAAATAAAAAAACAATATCCCGGTACAATACTGTTTTTTCGGCTCGGAGATTTTTATGAGCTATTTAATGAAGATGCAGTAGTTGGTTCACGTGAACTAGAAATTACTTTAACTGCCAGACACAAGAAAACCACAAACCCGATCCCGATGTGCGGTGTCCCGCACCACGCCGCTTCTGGATATATTTCAAAACTTATAAAAAAAGGTTACCGGGTTGCAATCTGTGAACAAACTGAAGATGCCGATACGACAAAAAAATTGGTCAACCGTGAAGTAGTTCGGGTTATTACGCCGGGAACTGCTATTGATGAACAAATTTTGGATAGAAAAGAATCGCTCTATCTGGCATCCGTCTGCGGCAGCGGCGAGACATACGGAATTTCTTATATGGAGCTTTCGACCGGCGAATTTCTGACCTCACAAATATACGGAAAAAATGCCTGGGCTAAGGTCTGTGATGAGATTGAAAATTTTGCTCCCAAAGAGATCATCTTTCCCGAGACACTTAAAAAACAAATTGAGAAAAACTTTAAGAACTTTATTGATAATAGTTCAACTAATACTCAAACTAATAATATTCTCCAATTCGAAGCAAAAAAAAATACTTCAAGTAAATTCTCAACTACGCTGACAGCACTTGATAAATTACTTTATGATTTCAGAGTTGCTGAAATGTGTCTGAAAGAACAATTCGGAGTTACAAACTTAAAAATTTACGGTCTGGAAAACAAAGCCGAAGCCATACGGGCGGCGGGAGCCTGTTTGCAATACACGATGCAGACACAAAAAGTTTCCGCCCGACACATTTTTGAAATATCTGTGTTGGATGCTAATGATTCGATGGTTTTGGATGCAGTAACTTTAAGAAATCTGGAAATTGTCGAATCGGCTGATTTTGAAAGGTCAAATAAACGCTCGCTTTTAGGAGTTATAGACGAAACCGTGACGGGAATGGGCGGCAGGCTCTTACGCTCCTGGATTATGCGACCATCGGTTAAAATAAGTGAAATTCAAACCCGTCTGTCTGCCGTTGCCGAACTAAAAGAAACTATCCTCCGCGATAAGATACGTTTTTTATTAAAGGAAATAACCGATTTGGAACGCCTGATCGGACGTTTAAATTTGGACACGGCTTCTCCCAGGGATTTACTGGCTTTAAATCGCTCGCTTTCTAAAACACCGAATATAAATCAATCGTTATCGGACGCACAAAATCTTTTGCTGCAGGTTTTAAGTGAGAACATTTTTGAACTGCCTGAAATACGCGATTTGATTGAAAATTCTATTGCCGCCGAGCCGCCGTTAAATGTCAATGATAGCGGTGTTATAAAAAAAGGTTTTAATGTTGAACTGGATGATTTAAGAAAAATCTCGCAGAACGTAAAGCAGACAATTGCCGCCTTTGAAGCCGAAGAAAAACAAAAATCCGGTATCTCTTCCCTGCGTGTCAAATTCAATAATATTTTCGGCTATTTTCTAGAAGTATCAAAAGCAAATATTTCAAAAGTCCCTGACTATTATGAACGGCGGCAGACTTTAACGAATGCTGAAAGATACACGACACCGCAGTTAAAAGACTGGGAAATAAAAGTCCTCGGGGCGGAAGAAAAAATAAAGGATTTGGAGCAGGATTTATTTAAGCAGATACGTGCGGAAATTATAAAAGAGACGAGAAAACTCCAATCTACCGCCCGGGCTTTGGCGACGCTCGATGCTTTGGCTTCCCTTGCCGAAACCGCTTCCCGCCGCAATTATATACAACCCGCACTGCACAGCGGCGATGAAATAAATATCTATGGCGGAAGACATCCGTTGGTCGAAGCATTTTCAAATGAAGAGTTTATTCCGAATGATTTGAAAATGAATAATTCAACCGATCGCCTCTTAATTTTGACGGGAGCAAATATGGGCGGCAAATCAACCGTTCTTCGGCAGATCGCTTTGATCCAGATTCTTGCTCAAATTGGTTCTTTCGTCCCGGCGGAATCGGCTGCACTTCCGATCATAGACAGAATCTGGACGCGTGTGGGAGCTTCCGATGATCTGGCATCCGGTCGCTCTACTTTTATGGTTGAAATGACAGAAACGGCAACTATTCTGCACAATGCAACTCCACGCAGTCTTATATTATTGGATGAAATTGGACGCGGAACTTCCACTTTTGACGGACTGGCAATCGCCTGGGCGGTGGCGGAATATCTGCATAATTCGCCTGAACATTCAGCCAAGACACTTTTTGCAACCCACTATCACGAGTTGACGGAATTGGCTGAAAAATTGCCGGGAGCAAAAAATTATCAATTAACCGCAAAGGAAAAAGACGGTGAAATTGTTTTTCTACATAAACTGGAAAAAGGCAAGGCTTCAAAATCCTATGGAATTGCGGTTGCCAGATTAGCCGGGCTTCCCTCTCAAATAATCCTCCGTGCAAATCAGGTCTTGAAAAAACTTGAAGAATATGAACTGGCAGTTTTTAAAGATACGCAAATTGCCGAAAATCGCGGCTTGGAAACAGCTGTCGGGCGTGCTTCCAAAAATAAAATCGCGTCGCAGATTTCTCTATTTGCAATCACCAATGAAAATATAATAGATGAATTAAGAGATACAAATGTAGAAAATCTTTCCGACACAGAAGCTAAAGAATTATTGTCGCTCTTAAAACATAAAATTATCTAAATGTTAGTTCAAGTTTTACATAAAGAGTCGGCGAACCGACGCTTAATCAAATACTTTAAGTATTACAATGAAACAATCAACAAATAATCAAAAAAACCTTTCGCTTGAAGAAAAAATCGGTCAATTATTTTTTATCGGAATGTCGGGCGAAGAGTTATCTGCAACTGATGAGAAACTTCTAACAGATATAAAACCCGGCGGAATTTGTCTATTTTCCAGAAATATAAAAGATGCTGAAAAAACCCGCAGTCTTTTATCCGCTATTTCCGAAAGACTTCCCCTTCAGCCTTTCTTAAGTCTGGATCAGGAGGGCGGATTGGTTGACCGTCTGCGTCGAATCGTCGAGCCTTTTCCATCCGCTGCCGAGATCAGCAGAAATGGTAATTTTGGAAATGCAAAAAAACTTGCCGCTCTAACGGGTGAAATTTTAAGAATTCTCGGTTTTAATATGAATTTCGCACCGGTGGTGGATGTCGGCGGTCAAAAACGGGCTGATTTTGTAATGAATAATCAAGTAAGATTATTCGGTCAAACAAAAGCTGAAGTTTTTGAATGGACCCGTATCTATCTGGAAACCTTACAAAATTCGGGCATCATCGGCTGCCTAAAACATTTTCCCGGTATCGGTGCGGTTGAGTTTGATCCGCATATTGAACTCCCGTCCGTTAATCTAACGAACGAAGAGTTTTCCGATATTGATCTTTTTCCATTTAAAGAACATTTTAAGAACAAAAATGTCTTTGCCATTATGACGGGACATATTACTTTTCCCTTGAATTCGCGGCAGGAATTCGATTCCGGCGGCAAACTTCTGCCCGCATCTTTGAGTCAAAACTTTACTACGCAACTTTTGCGTAAGGAATTGGGTTTTCAGGGCTTGGCTTTAACCGACGATTTGGAAATGGGAGCTATCGTAGAAAATTACGGAATTGGTCAAGCGGCTCAGATGGCTTTCCTGGCAGGCAGCGATTTATTATTGATTTGCAATAGCCCTGAAGCCGTTTTTGAAAGTTATGAAGCAATTTTAGCGGCAAATAAAGCGGGAGAAATCAGCGAAGCAAGAATTGATGAATCGCTGGAAAGAATTTCCCGTGTTAGAAATTTACTGCAAAAACCTTTACACTTCAGACAGCACAGATTAGCTGAACTC
>MWWE01000003.1_pt1 | contig 52945 bp, 58 predicted proteins | sample 1047301 | NCBI WGS metagenome assembly MWWE01 (sample SAMN06349973, study PRJNA376086) | soil metagenome | isolation source: MS1-1 sample Antarctic (ecotone) soil | place: Antarctica
AGTCTGAATTGACTTTAATAAATTTGCCTATCGGCTATACAAAACTATAACATTCAGAACATAAAAACGACAAAGTTTTTATAAAATTTTTTTGTCTAAAGAAAAATATATGAATTTTTTCAACACATTTCGCGGCAGGCTCCTCGTAATTTTGGCTTTGCTTTTAATTGTTACTTTATCGGTGCAATATTTTTTAAACCTCAGAACTCAAAGGGAAAACGATGAATTGCGTGAGGCTCATTCGGAAGCACTTCTAGCGGGATTTGCCATCGGTGTCAACGGAATGACGAATCAAAATGATCGCTTGCGGGATTTTGTAAAAAGTGAAGGACAGTCATTTTATAATCAGCAGACGAAACAAAAAATCAAGGATATTTTAATTATAGATAACAAATGGCAGATTTGGGATAGTTTGAGCGAAAAATTATTACCAACGGAGAATGAAGACGGCGAATTACAATATATAAAATTGAAAGATTTAAAGGATTTACCGCCGCTGATGGAAACTAAGGAAAAGTTAGGTAAGACCATCGAAAATTTTCCCAATGCAAATGAAAAAATAACGGACAAATCAAAAGCGGAAGCTCACGTAATTCCGATTCAGACTAGTGAAGGACGCTGGCATATAATGGTTATTTTAGAAAATGACAATATAAAATCCGCCAAACTCGCCTCGCAACCGCTTGTCTTTATGCTGGCAATTCTTCTTCTTTCAACAATTATAACGATTTTTCTGGTTTGGCGTTTTTCGCGTCCAATTTCAGATTTATCAAAAGCGGCGAGGCGTGTCGCTTCGGGAGATTTGAATTTCCGTCTGAAAGATGTTGATAGAAATGATGAGATCGGACAGCTTGCAAAACAGTTTAATTTAATGACCGAAGAACTGGAAAAAACACGCGAATTACAACATCAATTACAGGAGGCAGAAAAATCCGCCGTTGTCGGAAGACTTGCGTCGGCAATCGCTCACGAAATCCGTAATCCGCTTAATTACATAAACTTATCGCTCGATCATCTGCGAAATAAGTTCAAGCCCGAAGACGAATCAAAACAGGAAAATTTTGATAAATTAACATCGCAATTAAAGCTTGAAGTTGAAAGAATAAATCGGCAAGTTTCGGATTTTCTGCGATATTCGCGTCCAACAAAACTTGATCTGCAACCGATAAACATCCGCGAATCAATCGAAGATTCTCTAAGATTGATTGAACCGCAAGCGGAAGATCAAAACATAAAAATCAGCTTGATCGAACGCGAAAATGTGCCAAATGTTTCAGGCGACGCGAAAATACTGCGTTCTGTTTTCAATAATTTATTAATTAATGCAACTCAGGCAATGGAAAAAGACGGCGGAAATCTGAATATCATACTTTCATCTGAGGCGGATTGCGTTAAAATTGAAATCAAAGACACAGGCAACGGAATACCTGAAATAAACTTGGAGAAAATCTTCGAACCGTATTTCTCAACCAAAGAAACGGGAACGGGGTTGGGATTAGCGATTGTCAAAAAAATCATTGACGATCATAACGGGAAAATTGAAGTTGAATCGCAAGAAAATGTTGGAACGACTTTCGTTGTCAAATTGCCGAAAGCGTAGGAATTAAAAAATAAAAACTTATGAGTAGAAAATCAATATTAGTAGTTGACGACGAAAAAGGTCAGCGGGAAATTTTGGAGATGATTTTGTCGGGCGAAGGTTACGACGTAACGACTGCATCTTCGGGCGAAGCGGCGATGAAATTTGTGGCGGACAGGCATTTTGATCTGGTTTTGACCGATCTGAAAATGACGGGAATGAGTGGGCTTGATCTGCTGAAAGAATTAACCGATTTTGATAAATCAATCATCGTGCTTCTTTTGACAGCTCACGGTTCGGTTGATTCGGCGGTTGATGCACTTCGTTTGGGAGCGTTTGATTATCTGCAAAAACCTTACGACAGCGAAAAATTGTTGGAAACAATTTCGCGGGCGTTGAATCAATTAAAAACTTTAGATGTCGAAATAGTTTCTGCATCGCCGGAAATGGATAAGGTGAAAAAGCTGATATTGAAAATGGCAAAGTCCAGTTCAACCGTTTTGATTCGCGGCGAAAGCGGAACGGGAAAAGAACTTATCGCCCGTTCTTTACATAAAAATTCGCTTCGTTCAAATCAGATTTTCCAAGCCGTAAATTGTGCCGCGATCAATGAAAATCTACTTGAATCAGAACTTTTCGGACACGAAAAAGGTTCGTTCACGGGAGCGGTCGGCGAGAAAAAAGGTTTGTTTGAAGTAGCCGACGGCGGGACGCTTTTTCTTGATGAGATCGGCGAATTGGATATTTCTTTGCAGGCAAAATTGTTGCGTGCTTTGCAGGAAAGACAGATTCGCAGAGTCGGAGGAACGAAGGAAATAAAGGTTGATGTCCGCGTTCTCGCAGCGACAAACCGCGACCTTTTGGAAATGTCGGAAGAAGGCTTATTCCGCAAGGATTTATATTATCGCCTGAATGTTCTTTCGCTCGAAATTCCACCACTTCGGGAACGCACGTCCGATATTTCGCTTTTAACCGATTTCTTTATCAAAAAACACACACGCGGCACGAGTCAGAATATCAAGATCGAAAAGGACGCAAAAAAAGTTCTCGAAAATTACAGCTATCCGGGCAATGTCCGTCAACTCGAATCGGCACTCGAAAGGGCGATTTTATTATGCGAAAATGAAACGATTACAAAAGCTGATCTGCCGCCTGAAATGCTCGCTCCCCGAAAATCATCAACAAACGAAAGCGGAGCGATTGACGACTATTTCAAACTTCCGCCCGACGGCGTAAATTTTGAAGATGTTGAAAAAAGTCTGATAACACAAGCGATGGAGCGAACCGATCACAACATCACAAGGTCTGCCAAACTGCTTGGTTTAACATTTCGCACTTTGCAATATCGGCTCGAAAAATTCGGCATTAAGAAAGATGGTGACGGAACAGATGAGGAAGAATGAGTCATTTATCATTGACCATTTAATATTATTTTGAAGTTTTTTGGTAAATGATAAATGATAAATGAAAAGGGAGAAATACTATGGAATGGTTTTCAACTTTGACGTTGGCACTTGGCACGGCTTGGACTTCGGGAATAAATCTTTATGCGACGGTTTCGGTTTTGGGACTTTTGCAAAAGTTTTCCGCAATAGAATTACCGGGCGGATTGGAAATTCTCGATAATTGGTGGATCATTGCGATTGCCGGCGGACTTTATATCATTGAGTTTGTTGCCGATAAAGTTCCGTATGTGGACAGCGTTTGGGATGTCGTTCACACATTTATCAGAGTTCCCGCCGGAGCTGTGATGGCTTTTGCGGCGACCGCCGAAACGAATTCAACAGTAATGATTATCGCCACACTTTTCGGTGGTGGTTTGGCACTTTCTTCACACGGCACAAAAGCCGCTTTGCGTGCCGGAGCAAATCTTTCGCCAGAACCCGTTTCAAATTGGGCTTTGTCAATAGTTGAAGACATCATTGCGATTGTCGGAACTGTCCTTGCCGTGATCGCACCGTTTCTGATTGCGATAGTTTTGATCATTTTTACAATATTTTTCCTCTGGTTTGCACCGAAAGTTTTTCGTGCAATTCGTCGTTTGATAAATGGGGCAAGAGCTTTGTTTAGAGGGGCAAGCATGAAAGAAGTTGCCAGAGAATCTACATAAATATTCTATGTAAATTGATTTTTAATAAAGGACTAACTATGAATAATCTAAGAGTTATTTTATTTTTGATTTTGATTCTTTCAGTTGTTTCAATTGTAAATGCTCAAGATTTCAATGATGCACAAGAGGCTTTGTCTGCTTTAAATAAAATGACCGAGTGTAAATGTGATACTGACAAAAGAGCTTATAAATACTTTACTTCACATCCTGAAGAATCCATTCCGATATTGATTAGTTTTACTATAACCAATGAACAGCGTGCGTTTATAAGCATTCGAGCATTATCAAAAATCAAAGATGAAAGGGTGTCAAATTTTTTAATACTTTTAGTTAGCAATGAACTTCAAAATAATCCAAATAGTTTGATTTCGGGAACAATTGCTATTTTAGGAAATTATGGCGACAAAAGTGCAATTCCTGTAATTAAAGAATCGCTTAGTCGTTTGAATAATAATTCCAGAGATGTTGATGAGGAAGCATTATGTAAATTGGGTGAAATAAGTATTGATGAACTTTTTGAGTTGCGTTCAAAATCAAAAGATAAAATGTTAAGCATAGCTCTCTCAAACGAATGGGTAAATCCTCAATTTTCAATCAAAATGTATGATTGGATAATTGAGAAAATTCCTAAAGATAAAGAGATGATTTATAATTCGCAAAAAGGAAAAGTTTCAGCCTTATACAACTTAGGAAAATATGAATTAGTTCTGGAGAAATGTGAAATTATAAGAAATAGTTTTCCTGAAAAAATACAAAACACAACATTTAGTTTTGAACATAGAGGATTTAGGTTTGATGAATTTGTTAATTTTGTTAAAAGCAAATTAACCTCAAACAAAAAGTAAATAGATGTCGAATAATTTGTTAGAGAAAATTTTTCAAATAGTGGCGGCGGTTCTGCTTGGAGTTGCCGCATTTTACTTGTGGCAGGAGAATTTTGATGGAGTTTTTATTTCTACTGTTCTCGGTGCAGTTAGTTTTTTGTTTAGTTATCGTTTTAAAATCAAAGAGCATTTGGACGAGCGTGAATCTGAGCGTTTGGAAAGGGAATTTGCCGAAGAAAATTATAAAGGAAGTTTATTTGAATCGGATTTTACAGAAAATGAATTGGCAGAGTTGGACTTGGAAAATGACAGGGAAGAAATTCCAATTGAAAGATAAAATCTATGGCGAAAATTGTTTTAGCACCGTACGGCTCACTCGGCGATCTGCATCCTTTTTTAGCGTTGGCAATTGAATTGCGTGAACGCGGACACGATATAAAAATCACAACGCTCGAACCGTTTCGGGAAAAGATCGGAATGCTTGATTTTGAATTTGTGCCGATGCGTCCTGAGTTTGATCCCGAAGATAAGGAAACTGCGAAAATCGTGATGGATGCGAGAACGGGAACGGAAAGACTTCTGAAAGAATATCTTTTGCCGAATACATTTGAAATGTATGAAGATTTGATGACAGCGACGGCGGATGCAGACCTTTTGATTTCGGGTGAGATCGTCTTTGCCGCACATTCGGTTGTTGAGAAAACAAATATAAAATGGATTTCAACCACGCTTGCTCCGCTTTCATTGTTTTCAAGCTATGACGGAAATATTTATCCGAATGCTCAATGGTTGAAGCATTTTAACTTTCTCGGAGTCCGTTTTCATCAAACCGTTTTTTGGGCGATGAGCAGAGTTATTAAAAACTGGCTCGAACCTTATAGAGAATTCCGCCGCAAAATCGGTTTAAGCGAAGATCACGATCCGATAGTTAAAGATAAACATTCCGAACTATTAAATTTAGCAATGTTTTCCAAAGTTTTGGGAAAACCGCAGCCCGATTGGCATTCACCGACTTTGCAAACGGGATTTTGTTTTTACGACGGGCAAAAAGATATGGGAAAAATGCCCGCAGATTTGCAAGAATTTCTGGACGCTGGCGAACCGCCGATTGTTTTTACATTGGGAAGTGCGGCGGTGATGGATGCGAGGGATTTTTTTGAGCAAAGTATTGAAGCAGCAAAATTATTAAATAAAAGAGCGGTAATGCTTTATGGGGTTTTTAATCAACCGCCGAAAGGTTTGGACGAAAAAAGAGTTGCGTTTGATTATGCTCCTTACAGCCGGATTTTTCCGCGTGCGGGAGTGGTCGTTCATCAGGGCGGAGTCGGCACGACCGCACAGGTTTTGCGTGCCGGAGTTCCGGCTTTGATGATGCCGTATTCTCACGATCAGCCCGATAATGCGGCACGTTGCGAGCGTTTGGGCGTTGCCAGGATTATTTCCCGTGATGATTATAATGCAAAAAATGCGGAGGAAGAATTAAGCAAAGTTTTTGCGGATTTGAGTTATAATGCAAATGCTGACAGGCTGAAACGCATCATAGAAACTGAGAATGGCACGCAGATCGCCTGTGATGCGATTGAAGAAGTTTTGGAGAAATGATGAAAACTTTATCATTTTATTCGTTTTTTTTTACTCAGCGTGGCGTTTGCACAGGCGGTTTACTATTTGCAAATGCCCTTTGACGCAAATTTGCAGGCGAATCCCGTTCTTGATAATACAAAGTTTCTGATCGTTTTTGGCGATTATATAGCTTTTGTAATAGTTTGGTTGATTTTGTTTAACCGAAAATTTAGAAGAACTCAATAGTTAAAGGATTTTTTATGAAAAAGAATTTTGTTTTATCAATGGTTTTATTATTGCTCACAACGAGCATTTCGTCTGCTCAGATGAGTCGCAAGCCTTCGCCGACACGCGAACCGGAAGGCGTGATGGACAAAAAGCCCGATTCCACTAAACGCTCTCTGCCGAAAATAACTTCGCGGGCGGATTTTGATTCGATGGCGAGAGTCCATCATCAAAAAACTTCGTATGCTCTGCCGCACGCGATGTTCGTGATTGACCGCAAAAGCAACAACAAAATCTATTATGTAAATTCGCAAAAGTATCGTTTTCATAAAGATTTTATGATCGGGAATTATCTGGTTTTAAAAGGACAGAATTTTTTTGAAGATGTTTACATCAAAGAAAATCGCCGCTTTATTGTCGGCACGATTGCCTGGCAGAAAACGGTTGATAAATTCACGTTTGAATTTTATGAAGGCGATATGATTCCTGCTGATCAGATCAAAACTACTTACGATGTTATTAATAAAACCTTTTACGACAAAGTTTATTTCAAACCGAATTCGACTCGGCAAGATGAATTGTCTGCGGGATCAAATCTCAAGCGGGTAACTGCGGATGAAATTTCAAAGAATCAGGAATATCTGGCGTTAAATACGGCGAGAGGAGTCGGACGGATTCATATAATTGAAGATATAAATGACGACACGTTGGAGATCGGCTATAATGAGATTCTTGTTTTGAATGAAGTTCCGCCAAGTTTGCCGCCGGTTGCGGGAATTATTATTACAAAACCTTCAACACCGCTTTCTCACGTAAATCTGCTGGCAAAAGGTTGGGGAATTCCGAACGCATATATTAAAGATGCGGATAAATTGTTTAAGGAATACGATACTTATTACGTTGAATTTCAAACCAATTTAACTAATTATGAAATAAAAATTGCCGATAAAGAAATTCTCGACAAAGAACAAAAAAGACGTGAATCACTCGGCGAAGTTGTAAAAGCTCCGCCTTCGAATCTGGAAGTTGTAAAACTCGCTACGCTTAAAGAAATTCGTGCGAAAGACAGCATTATTTACGGAGCAAAAGCGGCAAATTTGGGCGAAGTTGCAAATGGAAATATCAAAAATATTACCGTTCCCGCAGGTTTTGCAGTTCCATTTCATTTCTATGAAGAATTTATGAAAGCGAACGGTTTTGATGACAAAATATTTGATTATCAATACGATCTGGATTTTGTCCACAATCCGCGTTACCGCCGACAGGAACTGGAAAAATTCCGTGCTGAAATTCAGAAGGGGAAATTTGATGATAAATTGAGAGCGGAAATCATCGAAAAATGGAAAACCGTTACGGGCGGTAAAGGCGTTTTTGTCCGCAGTTCTTCAAATGCGGAAGATATGCCGAATTTCAGTGGTGCGGGGCTTTATGACACCGTTCCGAATGTTACGGAAGAAGATAAAATCATCGAAGCAGTCAAAACCGTCTGGGCTTCGCTCTGGAATTTTGAAGCATACGAAGCAAGAGAACGCAATTTTATTAAACACGACGGAACTTATATGGGCGTGCTTTTGCAGGTTGGTGTGGACGCAGACAGTTCGGGCGTGATGATTACGACCGATCCATTTGATAAGGACAACAAAGGGGCGATCTACATTAGTGCGAAACGCGGACTTGGAATAAAAGTCGTCGAAGGCAAGAAAATTGCCGAACAGGTTTTGTTTTCAAAAAAATCAAACGCCGTGCAGGTTTTAACCCGTTCGGATGAAGATTCGCTTTTGACTTTTGATGAAAACGGCGGTGTCAAAGAAATTCCGATCTCCGGCGAACGTGCGGTTTTAACCGATGATGTCGCTCGCCGCCTTGTTCTCGTTGGAAACCAGATCAAAACAATATTTGGCGGCAAAACCGAGCAGGATATTGAATGGGGTTACAAAAATGGACAGATTTTTATTTTCCAGTCTCGTCCGTTTATTGATAATTAATTCAATAAAATTTGAAATAAACAGAAAGTCCATTTTGCCTGACAAAATTAAACGGTAAAGTGGACTTTTGTTTTGGCGTTTGAGTTTGGTATTTTTAAGAAATGAGAAATGTATTTATAATCGCAATTTTAAGTTTTATTTTAGCCGGCTGCAGCAATTCAACACCGACAGTTGCGGAAAAACCGTTTGAAAAAAATGAGACGGTAAATAACCGGCAACCCGAAACGGTTGCGGCACACACGCTTGAAAAAAACGAAGAGATGAAATCTTTGCCGAAAGATGAATCGGAAAAGGTTGAAATGATAAAAAAATCCGGCGGGAAAACAAAATGGACCCGCAGCGGAAATCCGATTGACGTAACTGAATTTAATGCTGATATTGCCAAAGCGGAAAAAGAATTAAAAGCAAAACCGAATGATGAAACGGCGAAAAAGAATTTATCCGAAGCATATACAAAACGCGGCGTGGCTTTAACCGAAGCCAGACAATACGCTTCGGCAATCGGAGATTATCGAAAGGCTTTGAAATATAATGCTGACAATAGCGAGGCAAAAAAGTGGATTGGGACAATTACAAGTATTTACGATTCAATAAACCGCGAAATACCGAAAGAAGGCGAAGAACCCGATCCGTTGGAATTCAATCAGTAATAAGTAATTGATAAATGGTAATTGGTTTTGCTATTGTTTTTTAGAATCAATGTTACAATACAAAAACTACCAATTACTTATTACCAATAACCAATTACAATTAAAAATTTATGGGAAAATCAGCAAACGATTTACGCAAAGGAAACACAATAATTCTTGACGGAGTGCCGTGTAAGGTTATGGAATTTGACCGCAATCAGCCGGGCAAAGGCGGTGCGATTGTGCAGACGCGGCTCAGAAATCTGGTTACTGGAAATTCATTCGATCATCGGTTTCGTTCAAGTGAAAATGTCGAACGGGCGACTTTGGACCAGCACGAAATGGAATATCTATATTCGGACGGCGAACTGCATCATTTTATGAATACCGCTACTTATGAACAGATCGGGATGAGTGAAGATGATTTGGGCGATGCAGCAAAATGGCTGATGGCGGGCTTGAAAATCCAAATCGAATTTTACGATGGAACGCCAATTGGAGTTGACCTTCCGCAGACAATGGAACTTATAATCACCGAAACCGAACCTGTGATGAAAGGAGCAACCGCTTCCAATTCAAACAAACCTGCCACGCTCGAAAACGGCGTTACGCTCTACGTTCCGCCATATATGACCGAAGGCGAAAAAATCCGCGTCAATCCTTCTGAAGAAAAATATCTCGAGAGAGTTAAATAAGTGGTAAATTTTTCTTACACTTACCGTTTACCATTTACCACTTACCACTATTTTGTTTTTAATATACAGTTTTTTATACACCGTTAGTTTCATAATTTTGTCGCCGCTTTTTTTGCTTCGACGTGAAAAATATGCGAGCGGGTTTTGGCAGAGGCTTGGGTTTTTGCCGGAGTTTGAGGCGGACGGGAAAACTGTGGTTTGGATTCATTGCGTTTCGGTCGGAGAAACAAACGCCGCCCGTCCGCTTGTCGAAAAGCTCAAACAGGAATTTCCCGAACACAAAATCGTCATTTCCACCACGACAAAGACGGGACAGAAACTTGCACGCGAAATTTTTGCGGAAATCGCCGATCTGGTTTTTTATTTTCCGTATGACTGGAAATTCTCCGTCCGCCGGGCGTTAAATAAAATTAAGCCAAACAATGTTTTGATAATGGAAACGGAAATCTGGTTTCGTTTTTTGCGTGAATCTTATAAAAACGGAACGCAGAATATTCTTGTCAACGGCAGACTTTCGGAAAAAAGTGCGAAAAATTATTCGCTCATACGCAGTTTTATGAAACGTGCACTGCATTATTTCGACCTGACTTTGATGCAGAGTCAGAACGATGCAAGGCATTTGATTAATTTGGGAATTCGCTCACGCAAAGTAAAGATAACGGGAAATATAAAGTTCGATCAGGATTTCAAACAAAACGAATCTGACCTGACCGAAAATCTGCGAAGGCGTTTTAATATCTCAAATGATTCGCCCCTGATAATTGCCGCCAGCACGCATTCGCCGGAAGAAAAATTGATTTTTGAGGCATTTACGAAAGTCTGGAAAAATTCGCCGGATAAATTGCCGCGTTTGCTGATTGCTCCGAGGCATCCCGAAAGATTTGCCGATGTCGAAAAGCAAATCAGAGAAACCGGTTTTGATTGGGTGAAGCGTTCCAAAAAAGCATCAGCCCGCGATAAGTCAGCTGAAATAATTCTGCTCGACAGCATCGGCGAACTGCGGCAGGTTTTACCTCTGGCGGAAATCGTTTTTGTCGGCGGAAGTCTGATTCCACACGGCGGACAAAATATAATCGAACCGGCGATCAGCAAAAAGGCAATTATTACCGGACATTACACGAGAAATTTTGAAGCAATTGTAAAAGAATTTCTGGAAAATGAAGCATTAATTCAATTGCCGAAATTAAATGAAAATGAGGTTTCGGAATATTTAAGTAATGTAATTGAAGAATTACTTGAAAATTCAGAAAAAAGAGAAAAGCTCGCCCAAAATGCACTTGCCGTAATGAAAAAAAATCGCGGAGCAACGGAAAAAACTTTTCAATATCTAAAACCTTTTTTGGAAGGAAAAGTTGAGAGAAGAGGATATTAAATTTTGTTTATATTTATCTTTTATTTTTTTGCCGCAATTCAAATTTTCTTTGCTTACAAATCATTACGCGGCGGAATTGATTATCTGAACTATTTTAAAAAAGAGCTTGCCAAACCAAAATCTAACTTCACGCCTTTTGCCTCAATAATCGTTCCGTGTCGCGGGCTTGATAAAAATTTGAGTGATAATTTGAAAAAATTATTTGAACAAAATTATGAGAATTATGAAATCATTTTCGTCGTTGATGATGAAAGTGATGAAGCGGTTTCTGTAATAAAAGAAGTTTCCCGCAAAGGAGCAAAGGACGCAAGGTTAATAGTTGCAGGAAAAGCGGTAAAAAGTGGGCAAAAGGTTCATAATCTGCGAAAGGCGATTTTGGAAGTTACTGATGAAAGTGAGGTTCTTGTTTTTGTTGATTCGGATGCAAAACCTGATAAAGATTGGCTGAAAAATTTAATTGCACCGCTTAAAGATGAGAAGATCGGATGTGCGACCGGTTATCGTTGGTTTGTGCAGAAGAACGGCGGATTTGCCACGCATCTACGCTCGGTTTGGAATGCTTCGATTGCTTCGGCTTTGGGAAAAACATCGAATAATAATTTTTGCTGGGGCGGTTCGACGGCGATTCGGCGGGAAGTTTTTGAAAAATTAAACGTCCGCGAAAAATGGTTGGGAACTTTGTCGGATGATTTTGCTCTGACTAATATCTTAAAAAAAGCGGAAATGCCGATCTATTTTGTACCGAAATGTCTGACGGCGACGGTTGAAGACTGCACATTCAATGAATTATTGAAATTCACAACCCGGCAAATGAAAATCACGCGGGTTTATTCACCGAATCATTTTAAGATTTCCGTAATTGGTTCGATTCTTTTTACTTTTACATTTTGGTTGGGAATCGTTTTATTGTTTTTTATTTCGGGAATTCATTTTTGGGTCGTGCTTATAATTACAGGAATAATTTTCGCTTTCGGAGTCGGCAAAGCGTGGCTGCGTTTGAATGCAGTAAAATTGGTTTTACCCGAATACAAGGAAGAATTAAAAAATCAGTTTATACCGCATATTTTGTTTTGGACGATTTCACCAATTTTATTTTTATACAATGATATAATGGCAATATTTTCAAGAAAAATAGTTTGGCGGGGCATAGAATATAAATTAGAATCAGCAAATAAAACTGTTGTAAAAAACAAATGATGGATAAAAGCATAATCGGATTAATTGTATTTATCGCCGCCTATATCGGAGGACGTTTGATCAGCGAAAGGGCTTTGAAACTTTTAAGTGAAAATGAAAAGGGAAGACTTCTGGAAGGATTTTCAAAATACAGAATTTTCAGCCTTATCGGAGTGGTCGTTTTAGTATTAATTCACATTTCTTTGCAGTCTTTTATGCCGAACAGCTATTTTGCATCATTACCTGTTTTTGTCGGAATTTTGGTTTTATATCTGTTATTAAGCAGTATTTATTCTTATACAAAATTGAAAAATCTTGAGATGCCAGATAATTACATAAACCAATTTTTACTCAGCACTTTAATTCAGTATCTCGGAATTTTTGTATTCTTCGGCTTTTTGCTGAACAGACATTAATAAATGCTAATAAAATTTCACAGTTTGTATATTTGATTCGCTCGACAAGACGCGAAAAAACCTCGGGGCAGTTTATTAATTCTTTGCAACATTTACAAAAAGGTTTATTATTCAATGTGCCGAAAAATTATCTTACGCGGGAGAAATGGCTATGATTAAAAGTCTTTTTGGAGAAGAAGATGAAGAACAAAGAAAAGAAGAATCGAAGCCCGAAATTATTGATGAACGGAAAGAAATTCTTGAAATTTCTGGGGAAAATGCGGAAGTTTTAAGAGATATTAAAAAAAACGAAATTGATACGCAGAATAATGTTGTTTCCCAAGAAGATGTAAAAACGGAAGAGCAGATAGAAACGATTGATGAGATAAGAACAGCCATCGAAACGGGAAATACTCCACCGGGAAATACTGAATCTGTAAGACCTTTTAAAATCAATCGTCCAATCGGTCAGCCGCAATCTGAAAGAAAAGTTGAAGAAAAACCTAAAAGTTCTTCTACGAAGGCAGAACTTTATACAAAATCCGAAAGAGAATTGGAACTTGAGAGAAAATTAGCCGAAATTGAAGCGGAACTTCACGTTGAAAAAATATTTCAGGATAAGATCAACAAAGCGGAAAATTTTCAAAAACGGGAAGAAGAAAACCGTATAAATGAACAAAACCAAAATCAAAAAGAACTCGAAAATTCCGTTAAACAATCCGCCGATTTACCGTTTAATAAAAATATCGAACATAAAAACACGGAAATAAAAACCGATAATCCCGGAAGAATCAATATCTCGCAAAAGAATTTTAAGCCCGAATCAAAAACTGAAACTTTTCGCAAATCAGGACTGGCTTGGTCGGCGGCGATTGCTCTTTTCGGTTCGATTGTTTTTATGATGATCCTGGGTTGGTTTGCGGATCAGCTTTTGGGTTCATTTCCCTGGGGAATTACCATCGGAATTACTTTGGGAGCAATCATCGGATTTATACAATTTTTCAGAATGACTTCGCAAATAATTAATCCGAAGCCGAACGATTTTGAAAAGGTTTCTTTATCTTCAAATTTGGAAAAAACAAGTTCAAATGTTGAAATACCAAAAAATGATTTATCACAGAAAAGATGAAATTATGCTGAAAGAAGACGTTTTAAGGTAAACCGGAAATTTATATTTGAGAAAAATTTCACGCGACGCTTTTTAAATTCAATTTCACCTTTGAATTTTTTAATTTAAACTTATAAAATGCTTGTTTCGCAATGAGCGAAGAATCTGAATATTTAAAATCCGAGAATGAAGGCATCGAACAACTTTCGCATAAACGCCTGCTTTTTATAATGGCGGTTCTTACCGTTTTGGGAAGCGTTTTGGGATTTGTCTATCTTTCAACGCAGTTCGGAGTCGGTGTAATTTTGGGCGGAATTTTATCGTTCATTAATTATTACTGGCTGAAACATTCGCTCAAAGTTTTTTTTGATGGAATAATAAATAACGAAAGACCGGGTTTTATCGCGGTTGGTCACATCTTGCGTTATGTGATTTTCGGGTTAATTTTATTAATAATTTTTTTAAGCAAAGCCGTTTCAATCGTTGCGGTAATTTTGGGTTTAGCAAGTTTTGCTTTTGCGGTTGTGGTTGAAGGAATAATACGAATATTTAAATCGTTTAATAAATAAAGGAAATTTATAAAAAATGTTTTTGTTTGCAGAAGGCGGTGCCGGTGGAGAACATCATACCCCTTTAATTGTCGAGTTTATAAATCATTATTTTGGCAAGCCGGTTCACGAATTTCAATTGGCTTTCACCCGTCCGATCTGGGATTTTTTATTCTCATATATCGGCACGACACCCGAAGCGGTTTTTGGTGAATACACGGTTGAAAACGCAATTCCGTGGTACACGATTATGTTCGTTATCGCCTGCATTTTGTCCATCGGCGTAATCTGGATTTTTAAGGGAAAATTATCCGAAGACGATCCGCACCACGGACAATTAACGCTCGAAGCCGGATTTTTATCTATCAGAGATTTGCTTGTCAATTCGATCGGCGAACACGGTTACAAATATTTTCCGGTTGTGGCGACATTTGCAGTTTTGGTTTTGATTTCCAATTTAATGGGGTTATTTCCGCTCTTTATGTCCCCGACCGCACACATAAACGTAACTTTTGCACTCGGTCTAACTTCTTTTATTTATTACAATTATGTCGGAATTAATGAAAATGGTTTGATAAATCATTTAAAACATTTTGCGGGACCGCAGCTTCCGCTTCTGATGGCTTTAATTATCACCCCTTTGATTTTTACAATCGAACTTATCAGTAATCTGATCAGACCATTAACATTGGCGATTCGTTTGTTTGCAAATATGTTCGCCGATGAGCAAATTGCATTACAGATTTCCGGCTTGTTCGCACCATTTTCGCAGTATTTTCTGCCCGTGCTAATAATGCCTTTGGCGGTTTTCGTGGCGTTTGTGCAGACGCTGGTATTTACTTTGCTTTCAATGATTTACATCAGCGAAGTTTCGCATCCGCCGCACGATGAACATCACGAAGAACCTGTAAAAGCAACGGAAGAAACAGCAGTTACGACTGCTTAGAAGAAGATTTCAGATTTAAGATTTCAAATTTCAGATTTTTTGAATTTGAAAAATGAACAGTTTTAGAAAGATTTTGAAATAAACATTTCAAGAAAAAAGAAGGCTGAAAATAGAGAAATTTATTTAGAAAGAATTTGCATTTTATATCGAATATGCCCGCACGCAACAGGAGCCGCGACTCTACGTGAGTTTAAATCGTGTGCATACCGGAAGTGAGGCGAAATAATAAACAACCGCAAGTTTTTTCTTAATGAATTTTTCTTGAAATTAGTCTTCAAACATTTAACTAAAATTTAGGAGATAAAATAATAATGAGAAAATTTAAACAAATATTTTTTGCCACATTAGCATTGGCTTTGATGGCATTACCTGTTTTGGCACAAGCCGATACAGCACCAGCTAATCCCGGTGTCAGCATCGGAACCGGCTTAGGTGTGCTTGGGTTTGGTATGGCGGCGGGACTAGCCGGAATCGGACAAGGACTTGTCGGTTCAAAAGGTGCGGAAGGTGCGGCACGCAATCCGGGTGCGGCGGGAACTGTGCAAACGCTTATGATTATTGCCCTTGCACTTATCGAATCACTCGTTTTGTTTGCATTGCTTATCGTTTTCTTGAAAATTGTATAATTTTCAGAGGAACAAAAAAACATTACGCGGATGAGACAAATGATTTCATCCGCATTTTTAATGTTTAATTTTTTCGGGGCTTATGTTACAACTATGTATAAGCGTTTTGAATCAAAAATTGTAACTTCATAAGGTATTAAGCGTATATATACATAAAGGTTGAAAAAAAAGAAAATGACTGACGAATTTATAGGAAAAATTTTAGCGGGAAAATATGAAATTGAAGAATTGCTGCGTGAAAGCGATATGGGAAGGGTCTATCGCGGCAAACATCTGCTGATGGAAAAACCCGTTACGATCAAAATTCTCTCACCGACTCTTGCGGTTGATGAAAATATTGTTGAGCAATTTTCCGTCGAAGCTCGCACGATTTCAAGGCTTTCACATCCGAATATTTTAAACGTAACGGATTTCGGTAAAGATGACGAAACGGTTTTTATCGTGATGGAAAATCTCGAGGGCGAAAACATAAAGGAAATTATCAAACGTGAAGGTGCTTTCGATGTTGAACGTGCCGTCCGTTTGACCAGACAAGTTGCCGCCGCACTTTCTTCTGCCCACGCCGCCGGAATAGTTCACCGAAATCTGACGAGTGAAAAAATTCTTGTAACCCGAATGGCAAATGATGTCGAATTAGTTAAAGTTCTGGACATCGGTTCATTTGATGCAACGGAAGAAAGAGATTTTGAAGAAATGGCTTCGCTTAACGATCTGGCTTATTTATCACCCGAACAATGCTCTGAAGAATCTGAGCCTGATGAACGCTCGGATGTTTATTCGCTTGGCATAATTTTCTATGAAATGCTGACGGGCGAAGTGCCTTTTATGGCGGATACGGCTACGGATTTGATGCTCAAACATTCACAAGTTCCGCCGCCGCCGCTTGCCGCATTTCGTGAAGATATTCCCGAAGAAGTTGAGCCGATAGTTATTCAGGCATTGGCGAAAAATCCCGATATGCGTTATCAATCTGCCGCCGCTTTTGCAGATGATTTGAGTAATGCGGTAAAAGTTTCCGACGATGACGACACGGTTATAATTCCGAAAGTCAATACTGCAACTGCGGGAGCAAATAATAATCTCTGGAAAACGGCATTTATACTTCTTGCGGGAATCGGAATTATGGCATTCGGAATGATTTATCTAACCAATATGAAACAGACCGATCCCGACACGGAATATAAGGTTGATGCCAACGGAAAACCCGTCCAGCCTTTGAATCCGGCAACCGGATTTAATGAAAAAGGCGTTTTTTCAATGGCGGATTATCCCGATCCGACCTTAAATCCCGAAGGGGCGGAAATTTTACCGCCCGATGTCGGAATTGGCGGAGGTGATTATAATAGTTTATGGGATAATAACGGAATACCTCCAGCCGGTGCTCCGCCTACTACTGCAATTGGACCCGGTGGAGAAATAATAACAATTCCCGGAGGAGAGTCAGGTAATCCCTTTGACCCTGATGAGGCTATTTATGACAGCAAGGGAAGAAGAATTTACTTAATTCCCCAAACAACGGATTCTCCTGAAACAAAAGAGAAGGTTAATCCTGAAAAGTCTCCGGCGACAGTAAAACCGACACCGGAAGCAACTACGGACGCAGAAAAGAAACCCGAAACCAAACCGGCAGACAAACTTCCGGTCAAGGAAACAAAAACGAAAACACCACCGGCGGAAAAACCTAAAGAAAAACCCGCTCAACCTTCGACCGGCAACAACAAGGGACAAAGTGGTGTTGAGCAGAATACCTTGTAATAATGGAAAACGGATAACGAAAAATGGAAAATTAAAGAAAAGATTTTTAAATTTTACAGACAATTTTTTATAAAAACCGTTCAAAGTCCAAAATTTTTTTAATCAAAAACTGCGTGAATTATCTCACGCAGTTTTTTTTCGTCGTCAAAAACCAATTTGCTGTGAGCGACATAGCACGGGATTTCAAATGTTAAATCCTGCAGTTTAACCGCATCTTTTGCCGTTATCAGCAACGCTTTTGCATCATTCTTTTTTGCCAGTGCTTCAAGATTTTCAATATCTTTTTGAGTATAAAAATAATGGTCGGGAAATTTTTCAGTTTGAACTACGTTAAAATCTTCATTTTTTAACTGTGCAAAGAAATTATTCGGATTACCCAAAGCACAGAACGCGAGAGATTTAGTGGTAAGTGGTAAGTGGTAAGTGGTGAGTTTTTTGTTGGAGTCTTTTAATTCGATTAAATTAGAGGTTTTATTTGAAGCAGTAATAATAGGACAATCGGGATTATAATCTTTAATTTTTATTTTTAACTTTTCAATTTCTTTGCTCAAATTCGCTCTTGTGATAATTATCAGATCGGCTCTGTTTAAGTTTTCAAGCGGTTCACGTAAAATTCCGGCGGGTAGAGTTTTGCCGTTTCCAAAAGGATTTGTCGCGTCAATTGTAACGATGTCCAAATCGCGTTTAACTTTTAAATGTTGAAACGCATCGTCAAGCACAAATGCCGTTATGCCAAAAGTTTGCTTTACCCAAATTCCGGCTTCGACGCGGTTTGCGTCTGAAATTACAAATGCTTTTCCCAAAAGTTTATTAGCTAATTCAAAAGGCTCATCCCCGGCATTGCGGACATCGGTTAAAATGTTTTTACCGTCGGAAACCAAAACTCTTTTATTTTCATCTTTGCGTTTATAACCGCGTGAAATTATGCAAACCTTTTCGCCCTTTTCTGCTAAAACTTCCGCCGCAAAAGCAACCAGCGGAGTTTTGCCCGTTCCACCGACGGTTATATTTCCAACCGAAATCGTCGGAACACCGAGCGAATAAGATTTAAGCGAGCCTTTTTGATAAAGGGAATTTCGCGTATTGATGATTTTGCCGTAAAGCCAACCGAGCGGAGAAAGCATATTGCAATTATCAAATTAGTTTGTTTTTCACGCAAATTGAATTAAGAGATTTGTAAATGGTAAATAATAAATAGGATGTGACCAAAGTTACAACGAACAATTTACAATTAACGATTTACAATTTACTAATTCTTTTTTCGCGTTCTTTCGCATATTTCGCGGGCAAAATATTCTTATTTTTTATTGGTTGTTTGAATTAATCTATCGAGTTTTATTCGTGCCGAGCCGCTGTCAATGCTTTGTTCGGCGAGACGGGCGGCGTGCATCGGAGTTTTGCTTTTGCCGCCGATCAGAAGTGCTGCTGCGGCATTTATGACGATCAGGTTTCGGGCTTCATCGCGGCGTTTGCTTTCCAAAACTTCACTCACTATTTTGGCACTTTCTACAGCATTTTCTACCTTTAGATTTTTCAGTTCGGCACGTTGAAGTCCAAAATCTTCGGGCGTGATTTCAAATGTTTTAATTTTATTTCCCGTAACTTCCGCCACAAAAGTTTCGCCGTCCAAAGTCAGTTCATCAAGTCCATCTGAGCCGTGAACCACCCACGATTTACGAGTTCCGAGCATTGCCAGAGCTTGAGCCATCGGTTCGATGAGTGAACGATGCCAAACGCCCAAAAGCTGCATCGGAGCTTTTGAAGGGTTTGACAAAGCACCGAGCAGATTAAGACTCGTGCGGATGCCCAAATTGCGGCGGATGTCGGCAACTTGACGCAGATATTGGTGGAAAATCGGGGCAAAAAGAAATGTGATTCCCGCACCGTTTAAGCAGGCTTGAGCAAGGTTCAGATCGCCGGAGATATTTATATTTAGATGGGATAAAAGGTCGGCACTCCCTGTTTTTGTTGTAACTCCGCGAGAAGTATTTTTGGCAACGGTCAAACCTGCTCCGGCAATCACGAAAGCTGAGGCGGTTGAAACATTAAAAGTTTTGACGGGACTTGAACCGGTTCCGGCAACGTCTATATAATTTTTGTGATGAGTCGAAATGGTTAAGGCTTTTTCCTGCATTACGCGAGCCATACCCGCGAGCTCTTCATAGGTTTCGCCCTTGCTTCCCATTGCTACAAGACAGCCGGCAATTTGCGAAAGATTTGCATCTCTATCGGTCAACGCACGGAAAAATTCCGTCGAATCTTTAAACGAAAGATGCTCTCCACGCATAAGACGGACGAGGAATTCATAAAGTGGTGTATCCGCCTTGCTGTTCGCAGGGAACATCGGGGCATCAAGTAGCCAATCTGAACCGGACATAGTTTTTAATTATACTCGAGCGGAAGCAAAAATGTAGATTGAGCGGTTTAGAAATGAGTGTGAACTCTTACAGAAAAAAGCGACAATTAATAACAGAGGATCAAACCCTCATATTTATACTATCTCAAATATCCAGGAAGTTTTGCAAGAGTTTTTTACCATCTTCGGTCAAAATTGATTCGGGATGAAACTGAACTCCTTCGATTTTCAGAGTTTTATGCCGCAAACCCATAATCAGTTTATCTTCCGTTTCAGCAGTAATTTCAAGACATTCGGGCAGACTTTGGCGTTCGACAACCAACGAATGATAGCGTCCCGCTGCAAAATTATTTTTTATGTTCTTAAAAACGCCTGTGTTATTGTGTTTAATAATGGCAGGTTTTCCGTGAACCGGATTTGCCCGAATAACTTTTCCCCCGAAAATCTGTCCGATTGCCTGATGCCCGAGACAAACTCCGAGAATCGGCAGTTTTTCGGCAAAATGTTCTAGGACTGACAAAGTTATTCCCGCATCATCCGGCGTTCCCGGTCCGGGAGATATAAGAATCTTTTCGGGTTTTAAATCATTTTCGATGTCTTCAATCGTAATTTCATCATTACGAAAAATCTTCATATCCGCACCGAGTTCGCCCAGATATTGGACAAGGTTATACGTAAACGAATCGTAATTGTCTATAATCAAAATCATATTTTTTCGAGTTTACGGGAAGCTCCGGTAAGTTTGCAGTTAGTTTGAATTTGAAACCAAAATCCATAACTCTGCAGCTTCCTGCAACACTGCAAATTTTTATTTAAGCATTTCAGCAACTTTTTCGTTTCCGTTTTTCTTTGCCCAAAACAGAGCATCTTCGCCGTTTTTATTTTTGATTGTTTTATCTGCACCATTTTCAAGAAGCAATTTTACAATTTCCTGACGGGTATTTGGATTTAGGGATTTATTTGAAGCGGCGTATAGCAAAGCCGTTGAGCCGGTTTCTTCTTGTTTGTTGACATCCGCACCGTTTTCGATCAGTTTTTTTATAAATTGTGGGTTTGCATCGGTTCTGACAACGACTTCCGCCAGCGGAAACGAACCTTCGCTGTCGGCAATATTCGGGTCGGCTTTATTTTTTAGAAATTTTTCCGCCAAATCAAATCTGCCTTTAATAATTGCCTGATAAAGCGGCGTTTGATTTTTTATTTTGTTATACGCTCCGGTAACATTGACATCCGCATTTTTCTCCAAAAGAAATTCGACGATTTCATCTTTGCCCTGCAAAACCGCCGTATGCAGAGGTGAGTTTCCATTATCATCCTGCATATTTATATCGGCTTTCTCAATCAGAATTTCGGCAATTTTCGGGTCTTTTTCACGAATCGCATAAACCAGTGCGGTGTCGCCTTTTTCATTTTTAGCATTCGGATCGGAACCCGCTTGCAGAAATGCTTTAACAACTTGTCCGTCTTCAAGCCTGATTCCTCTGAAAAATTCTTTTTTGTTAAATTCATAACCTCGCAGTTTCAACATATTGCGAGTCATTTCGGGCGTTGATTCATCTGCCCGCGGTTCGCAGCCGCTCAACGAGAAAATTACTGATAAACAAAAAATAATTGATAAAGTTTTTGAAAACATTTTTTACTCCGTAAATTACGATAGTTATCCGTGCAAATTTCGTTTATCATTCTGTTTAATAAACAATAAAATCCGAGAAAGATTTAATAGTAAAGGGAATTTAATCATTTGTCATTTACAACGCTTTGCGTTTTATAAAAATTTTCAGATATAAAAATAGTTTGATAAGATAGGGTAGCAGTAGAAATCAACAAAAAAAGGAGAGAAGCATTTCACAAAAGAGCTTCCGACAAATATGAAACGAAAAATATTTTTAACTCTGATTTTAACCGCATTTTTGGTAATTTCTGTGTCTTCTCAAGGAATTTCCGAAAGACAGGCAACCGAAAAAGATAGTTCCGCCGAATTAAAATCAAATGCCGTTAAAATGTTAAAAGAAACCGCAAGCGAGATCGAAGGCTTGAGAACAGTAGAAAATAAAATCAGTTTCTCAACCGAAATGGCAAATCTGATGTGGTTTCACGACGAACGAGAAGCCCGAAAAATGTTTGAAAATGTTATCGGTAATTTTACGAATCTGCTTTCGCAATATAATGCCGAAATCAGTCAAATAAAAACTTCCGGTGAAACCATGGAGATATATGAAGTCAGGAATTTACCTGCTCAGGGCGGCATCAAAAATCCATATTTAAAACTTTTTGAAGCCTTATCAATTCGCAAACAAATCGCTCTGTCAATTGCCGAACACGATGCCGAACTTGCGTTCGCTTTTGTTAATGATACGTCCAAACTCATAACCGATAAGGACTTCAAAAGTGGAGCGTGGGGAAGTGATTCTGATCTTGAAGGAGAAATTATAAATGTTATGCGGGTTAAGAATACCGATTCTGCTTTGCGTATCGGAAAAGAGAAATTAAAAGACGGTCTATCTTATTCTCTGTTAAATTTGGCAAAGAAAATTTACGCGGAAGATGCTGAAAAAGGGAGAGATTTTGCCGCTGATATTATTTCCAAAATCAAAACGGATAAATCAAAAACCGACTCATACGTTCTTATCAATGTTCTGAATTTTGGAAAAGAAGATATTAAAGAAGTTCGGAAAAATCCCTCAAAAAAATCCCTTTTTTCAGAAAGCGATTTGCGGGATATTGCAGAAATTCTGGCTCAAAATCTTCTGGCGGAAGGAGAGTTAAGTGAAGATACGATAGAAACTTATGTTGAAATATTAAAACCGTTTTCCCCTTCAGGAGCGGCTCAAATAAAAGCAAAATATCAGGCTTCAAAAAATAAAACTGAAATTAGTGGAGCAAAAATCGGCACTCAACGAGTGAGAGGTTCATTTACTATTGAAGAGACGGATCAAGAGAATTTAACTCCACAGCAAAAAGCCGCCGCCGAAAAAAGAAAAAGTCAGGAAAATCTTCTCAAAGAGTTAGGCACTTTGGATACAAAAAAATTATCCGTCGAGGAAAGGAAAAAATTTACTGAAAAAGGTCGTCAGATTATTGCAACGATGACCGATCCAACCCAAAAAATTATTGCATTAAGCCTTTTAGCCGTGCTGGTTAAACAACTTGGCGATAAGCAACTTGCATCGGAGATGATGTCGCAGGCAAATTCACTAATAAATCCGCAGCCCGTAAATTATATGGATTATATGCACACTTGGATGCTGGTCGGAGGCTTTTCGGAAATAGATGCGGAAAAAGCATTTCCGATGTTGGAGAATATGATCTATCGGCTTAATGATACGATTTCCGCTTTTGTAAAGGTCGGTGAATTTATTGATGTTAGCGGCTCGATGATTCAAAACGGTGAAGTGCAGCTCGGAATGTTCGGCGGACGTTTAGCCAAAGATTTTATGAAAACATTAAACAATTCCGATAAAGTTTTACTAAATCTCGCCCAAGTGGATTTTAACCGAGCCGCAGATTTAGCAAACAAATTTGAGCGTCCCGAAGTTCAGATAATGGCGAAAATGTTGATCTTGCGAAGTATTTTGGAAAATAAGGTTGAGCAGAAAAAACAGTCTGATGTGCCGAAAGGCGTTTTAACATCATCGCCGCCCGAACCTGTTTCAGAACCGTAGTATTTTTATTTGAGGGATTGAGATTATGTTTTACAGAAAATTTTTAGCGTCTGTTTTAATGCTTTTACTGATCGGTCAGGCAAGTTTTATTTTTGCGGGAAATGCAGATGATACGGATGAAAAAAATGCCGCAATCAGGAAAAATGCGACCGAACTTCTGCGTGAAACATCCGCTATGACGGCATCAATCAATTCTCCGAGTAATCGCATAAATTTTACAGTTTCAGTTGCCGATTTGCTTTGGAATTTGGATAAAGCGGAAGCAAACGCAATGTTTAATGCCGCGATTGAAGAGGTTAGAAAAAGTATTTCGCAAGTTGATGCGGAAATGAATCCAAACCCGTTCCCGTCAGCCAATGTCCGCCGTCAACCACAAGCGTTACGCCGTTGATGTAATTTGCCGCGTCCGAACATAAAAACAACGCCGAATTTTCAATGTCTTTGATTCGCCCGAACCTTTGCAAAGGAATTTTTTTCGTCAAAGCCTCTTTCAAGTTTGGCGGCAAAAGCCGTTTCATTCCTTCCGTATCTTCAATCGGTCCGGGAGCGATTCCGTTGACGCGGATTCCGTGTCGTCCCCATTCGACAGAAAGATTTCGCGTAATTGCATCAACTCCCGCTTTTGCCGCCGAAACGTGAATCTGCATCGGAGTCGCCAGATAATGAAGCGTGGCGGAAATGTTTAAAATTTGTCCGCCGTTTTCCTTTAACTGTTCGTAAGCGGCACGACAGACATTGAAAGTTCCTTTCGTATCAATATCAACCACCGTCCCGAAACCGTTTGCCGAAAGTTCGCGTGCCTTGCACAAAAAATTTCCCGCCGCACCGTTGACAACAATGTCAATTTTGCCAAAATGCTCAACCGTTTCTGCTATCGTATTTTCAACCGCTTCATAATCACGCACATCGCAAGCCACCGCAAAACATTCGCCGCCGTCGTCTTCAATCGCTTTTTTCATCGGTTCGAGATTTTCCATCTTCCGCGAAGTTATCGCTACCTTCGCCCCGTGTTCAGCCAAAGCCTTCGCCACGCCGCCCGTGATTCCCGTCCCGCCGCCCGTAACAAATGCGACTTTTCCTTCTAAAATGTTGTCGTTAAAAACTCTATCGCTCATAATTTATTTTTGACTGGAGCGTAAGCGTCACGCTTGCGATGAGTGCAAAGCACGAAAGTAAAGTTATTAATCTTCAAAGTTCGCTACGCATTTTTCGCGTTTAAAAAACGCTCATTGCAAGCGGGGACGCTCGCCGCTCCAGTCGGTTTTCCTTTAATGTTGTATAATCAAAAAAATAAATCTTATCATAAAGTCTAAACCTTTGAGATGTCGAATTTTGCAAATAAAATAAACGAATTGAAAACCAATTATGCCGATGCAAATTTGCGGGTGGTTATTTTTGTTGTTTTGCTTGTTTTACTGTTTGGGATTGTTGCCGTTTCATTCTCATTTTGCGGTAAAACCGATGTTGATCTGCGGACGCTTGCACCGAAAGACACAATTATTTATCTCGAAACAAAAAATCTGGGCGAAACTCTGAATGCTTTGACTAAAAGCAAATCTTTCAAAGAAAATTCCGCATCAAAAACAGATTTTTCGGTGATTGACGGAATTCAGGTTGCAATCGCAGTTACGGGCTTTGAAACGAGCGAAAATCAGGTTACGGATGAAAAAGCTGTTCTAAGTTTTAAGCCGAAATTTACCGCAATCGCCGAAACTCACGCTTGGAGTTGGCAGGTGAATTCGTTGGTTGAAATTAATTTAGATGATTTTGTCAAAAAGATTTACGGCAATAATGCGAAGTTGGAAAAGAAAACTGTCAACAATACCGAGAGATTTACCTGGACGGCGGAGGACGGGCGTAAAACCTTTGCCGTGATTTCAGATTCGCAGGTTTTTTTTGGAAACGATGAAGAATCAATCAATAAATGCTTATTGGCAAAACGCGGCGAAGCGGAAAGTTTGTTGAAAAATGAAAATTTATCGCTTGAATATGAAAAGGCGAAAGGGAAATTGGCATTCGGCTTTATTTCTAATGAAGGAATTAAACAAATTGCTGATCTGGTTGGGGTTACGGTTGCCGTCGGACAAACGGATGATGAAAATTCGAGAGGTTTTATTTCAAGAATTCTTCCGCAGATTTTAACAAATACGACACGCGAAATCACCTGGACGGCGGAAAAAACAAATAAGGGAATCGAGGACGAAATTTTTATCAAGACCGAAAATGAAACTTCAAAAGTCTTGAGCGAAACGCTTGTGTCAAACACCACAAATTCAAACGAGATTCTGCAATTTATTCCGCCCGAAACTTCTTCCGTAACCCGCTATAATCCAAAAAATCCGCAAATCGCTTTTCGCAGTTTATTGCTGACAACTGCAAAAAACAGCGATGCCGTCAATGCGAAAATCATTTCGGCATTTTCAAATTCCCTGCTTGCATCTTACGGAGTTGCCGATGCCGAAGGTTTTCTAAGTGCGGTTGATTCCGAGATTATTACCGTTCGCTTAAATGATGAAGAAAGATTTGCGGTTGTGAAAGTTAAAGATTTTGAAAAATTAAAACAGACGATTGTTGAAGAAATTAATTTTGCAAAAGAGCCTCAAGCGATTGGAAAAAACGGAAAATTATGGTTTGCCGATGATAAAAGTTTGGCGGTTATTTTAATTGGAGATTATTTTGTAATTGGAGATTTAGAAAGTGTTTCGAAAAGCATTGAAAACAAAAATCCAATAAATTTCAATCTGTTTACAGACTTCAAGAATAGTAAATCGGTTGCCGTAACGCTGACAAAAGACTTGGAAACGACTGAAAAAATTGTGCAAATTTTAGGTAAACCGAGATCAAACCAAATATCACAATCTTACATACTGACTCAAACTCGTTTTAGCAAACAGGGAATTGAGCGAAAATATATTTCGGATTATGGATTTCTTGGGACGATAATTGAGCAATTTGATAATTCGTAATACGCTTTACGCAATACGTCATACGTAAAAAAGGCGAATTACGTTTGACGAATCACGAATTACGTTTTACTTTCCGTTTAATTTTTAAAGCATTTTCATTTATCCATTTTTCCGCATCTTCAAAATATGGGAACTTTTCTTCATCACGTTTGAATTCTCGTGTATGCACACAGCGTCTGCCGTTTTTTTGATAGACGGGATGTTTGATGTGGAGCATTTCGTGATAGACGACATATTCGACGACGTATTTCGGGACAGTTTTTTCGTCGAGTGATTTACTAATGATGATTGCATTGTGAACGGGATCGTGGTGTCCTAATCGTCTGTAAGTTTTTCTTTGCGACCACGAAAGCTGCGGTTTTTTTATTTCGTTTTGAAAGTAAATTAAATTTAATTTGCCGAAGATATTTTCTAAATTATAGACATTTCCAATCGGCGAAGTTAAAATTTTGCGACCTGTTTTTCGTTTATGTTTGATCGCTTTTTTTTGAAAATCTTCTTTGTTTAGAAAATCGCGGTAAACTTTTCTGGCATTTGCAGGCACTTTTTTGCCGAGAAGTTTGGCGACTAAAATGTATGCGAGGGCTTTGTGGATTTTTAACGGTGCGTTGTTAAGAAGTTCAGCGATTCGCACGAAAACCTTGCTATTTTGGGCTTTTATTTTGCTGTTGACATTTACATACGGATAAAATTCCACTTCCACTTTTGGGATATTGATTTTCTTATCATAGAAATTGAAGGCTTCTTCGTAGTAAATTTCCAGTTCTTGAGGCGTTAAAATCATAAAATTGTTTATCAAAGTTTAACAGATTATTCTTGACAGATTGCTTCGCAAAATGCTATCAATTTAATAACAGCATATCTTAAAAATGATGTGCTTTTCAAAACTCACTATAAATAAAAAATGTCTGCTCGTGGAAATAAAAATTCTGAATCAGAACGATCCGCAAATTTTCCCGATGCACGCGGGCAAATAATACTTTCAGCAATAGTTAGCGAACATCTCAATAGCGGTCAGCCTGTCGGATCAAAGGTTATCGCCGAAAAATTTGCTAACAAATCCGGTTTAAGTTCGGCAACGATTCGCAATGTAATGAGCGAGTTGGAAAGTTTGGGATTACTTGAACAGCCGCATACTTCCGCCGGACGTGTTCCGACCGATGAAGGTTATCGGTTTTATGTTGACAATCTTTTGGGTATTTTGAGCCTTTCCAATGAAGACCTGAGTTTTATCAATAAAGAACTTGGGTTAAATGAGTTGGAAGGTGAAGAAACGCCCGACAGATTGATGGAACGAACTTCTCAGCTTTTATCTGCTCTTTCAAATAATATCGGAATTGTCGTTTCGCCGTCCTTGGCACACGACCGTTTGCAGCATATCGAATTTGTGAATTTGTCCGATAAACGTCTGCTTGTGGTTTTGGTTTCAAATCCGAGCATTGTTCATAACAAAGTGATTCGGATGAATGAAATTTATTCACAGGACGAACTCGACAAAACGGCACGTTATTTAAATACCGAATTTGCGGGAAAAAGTTTATCGGCAATTCGTGCGGAAATCTTAACTTTGATGCACGAGGAAAAAGCACTTTTTGATAAATTACTGCAAACCGCGATGATTCTTACATCGCAGAGCATTGACGGCGAAAACGATTTGCACGGTGAAGTTTTTGTTGACGGCACTTCTAATATTTTAACAAAAGGAGATTTTGCCGATATGCAAAGGCTTCACAAACTTTTAAGCACGATTGAGGAAAAATCGCGTCTTGTTCAAATTTTGAACGAGTGCATTACAAAAGATAAATCAATCGGCGATAAAGTTCAGGTAATTATCGGAAGTGAAAATTCCAATGATTCCTTTCAGGATTGTGCAATTATCACCGCACCTTACAGAATCGGAAACGATTCGGCAATCGGAAGTTTAAGCGTGATCGGTCCGACACGAATTGAATACGCAAGAATGATTTCGGTGGTCAGTTATATGGCTCGTATGCTTGAAAAAATTATGCTCAAGGAATCTTCCAATCTTTAAAATCTTGTCTTATTTATCTCAAAAATAGCTAATTCAGATAAAAAAATAATGAACTCCAAAAATATTACAAATGAGGAACTTGTAGAGGAATTTGACATCGTGGAACAAACACCAACGGTTGATGAAAACCGCATTTTAGGTAAATTCGAATTGGTCGGTATTCCGCCTTCTGTCCGCGGCGTTCCGCAAATTGATGTTGAATTTGAGGTAGATGCAAATGGAATCGTCAATGTTTCTGCCAAAGATAAGATGACCGGACTTGAGCAAGCGATGCAGATTACGCCTTCTTCCGGTTTGACACCTGATGAAATTGAAAGGTTGATTATGGATGCAGAAAAATCATCAGATACGGATAGGAAATCCAAAGATATAATTATGCACCGCAACAAAGTTACTTCATCAATTGAAAACACCCGCAAAGCCATGCACGAATTCCGAAAATCTATTCCACCTGAGGAATTGGAAGAAATTAATCAATCGTTAATCAAATCTGAACAGGAACTGATTGAGGATGATATTGAGATAATTAAGATAATTTATAATGAGGTTGAAGGGACGGCAAATAAATTATCTGAGAAACTTATGTCGGTTGCTTAAATCCGGCACTTGAGAAAATCGTCGTGTTATCGCAGAATTAAATAACGTCAGTTCAAAATTTTTTGGCTGACGTTATCTTTGTTTAGGATTTATATAAAATTAAAAAATAATATTATTGCAATTATATGAGTAAAAGAGATTATTATGAAGTTTTAGAAGTTTCAAGAACAGCAGACGAGGTTGAGATAAAGAGAGCCTACCGTCGTCAGGCAGTAAAATTTCATCCCGACAAAAATCAGGGAAATAAGGAAGCAGAAGAAAAATTTAAAGAAGCCGCCGAAGCGTATTCCGTTTTGTCCGACACACAAAAACGCTCCCGCTACGATCGGTTCGGACATTCGGGAGTAGGTAGCGGAGCAGGCGGATTTGATCCGGGTTTTACAAATATCGAAGACATTTTCGACCTGTTCGGTTTTGGGGATATATTCGGCGGCGGAAGTTCCCGCCGTTCAAATGTTCAGAGAGGTGCGGATTTGCGTTATGATTACGAAATCACGCTCGAAGAAGCCGCCACCGGCAAAGATGCCAAAATCGAAATTCCAAGGCTTGAAACCTGCGACGAATGCGATGGTAAAGGAACGGCTGAAGGCACTTCACGGGAAACCTGCATCACCTGCAACGGAAGCGGACAAATTCGCTATCAGCAAGGATTTTTTCACTTAATGCGGGATTGTCCGAACTGTGCGGGCAAAGGACAAATTATCAAAGACCCATGCAATAAATGTTTCGGTGGAGGCAGAGTCGAAAATAAGAAAACACTGGAAGTTAAAATTCCTGCCGGAGTTGAAATGGGTTCACGTTTGAGAATTGGCGGAGAAGGCGAATCGGGCGTTGGCGGCGGAGCGACGGGTGATTTGTATGTTTTTATTCACGTTGCCGAACACGAAAACTTTGAACGGCAGGGAACGAATCTTTATACTTCCGTTCCGATCTCATTTGCACAAGCGGCACTCGGAGCAGAAATTAATGTCAAAACACTCAACGGCGAAGAAGAATTAAAAATCCCGACCGGAACACAGACGGGAACGGTTTTTCGTCTTAAAAATCAAGGAATGCCGAATTTAGGTGGACGCGGAAAAGGAGATTTGTTCGTCGCTGTAACGCTCGTTACACCGAAAACTCTCTCACGCGAACAACGGAAACTTTTGGAACAACTTGCCGAAATTGAAGATGTTGATTTCCAAGACGAAGGTTTTATAGAAAAAGTGAGAAACATTTTTGGATAAGAGCTGATCTATTTTCTATTTATTTATGAGTAACTTATCCGACATAGGATTTCCCGTCAGAAGTGAGCATGATGTCAACGATGTAATTATGAGCATCCTCAATCATCTGGAAACAATTGCTTGTCCGCCGCGTGGTTTTTATTTCAAATTTGAAGATAAATCGGGTGCGGAAATTTACTTGCAAACCAATTCCGCACAGGAAATTATCGGATTTAATCCGGCATTTTCCGGCAAAAGCAAACGCCGTGTCGGATTGACGGAAATTATCGAACGCGACACTTCTGAATTAGACGGAGCATTTTACGCTTGGGCAAATCCAAAGGAAGAAGATTTTGAAAATTCGGGCGAATATCCGTTTGTTTTTGATGTGCCGGATTTCCGCGTTTATGAAAATATTGAATTGCCGAAATTAGCGGAAATCCAATTAAATGCCTTCGCTTCAAACGATTTTCAGATTTTTGCAAATGCGGAGGATTTTGAATCTTCCCAAACAGAAGAAACAAAATTTGCTTCAAACTTTTTTATACCAAGCGGTTTATTTGCAGTAAATGAAAATGAGGAAACGGATGATATTATTCCGCCGCAGGCTCACGCTATGTTTGCCGGAGAGATTAAGGAATTTGAATTAAAAACAAATGAATTTACGGGCGAAGCGTTCTATTGGTTTTGGGTTGAAACATTCGGTGGGGAAGTTGATGTTGTCGCCGACATTGCTTTAGTTAAGGAAAAACCGCAAATCAAAGGAATTATTCGCGGGAGCTTCTGGCTTTCGGGAAAATTAATTGGAGAAAATATTACTGAAAAGTAAAAATTAAAGATTTTTACCGCAAATTTTTTGTTGTTTTAATTGTCCGACATATAGATAAAATCTATCTGTTCCAAAATATCACTTGCTTCTTCATTTTCAAATTCAATCGCCTGCTGTTCAAGCACCATACAGCCAATCTCAAAATAAAGCGGATCGTCAAGCAGCGGAACGATTAAAGTTACGGGCAAAATGGCAAGCGTTTCAAAGCAGATCGCACGAATTTGTGCCAGATCGGTTTGGCGAATGATTTCCGCAATTTCTCCGGCTGAAAATCTGTCAAAAAGCACATCGCCAAGGTGGTCGAATTTATGATAATCGTTGCGAGCCAAAACTCTTTTAGCTAATTGAATAAAAACTTCGGCAGTTTCCGTCTGCGATTCCAAAACATTTGCACAGACCTCCGCCAGTTGATTTATTTCGCTTAAATTTTCAAGAGTTTTTGATTTTTTGTCTTTTGCCTGTTCGTCAAGAGCAGTCAGCAGACGGCTAAGTTCCCAATCGGCGTGTGCGTCGTAGGTGATTTTTTGTTTATTTGCAAAATTGTTGGTCTTCATCGCACCGACCAGCATTTTTTTTGTCATCGGTCGCATACCTTCCCAAATATCCACGACCTGCGTTCCGTAATTTTTATTTATCATTTCAACTCAACTTAAAAATAAGTTTGCGACTTTCCTGCCAAACTTGTCAAGAGTAAAAAAAATTCCCAAAATAAGCAAGCAAAAAATCTAATGATTCCTGCTCAAATCATTTGATGCATAATCTTCCAAACGGTTTTCCATTTGTTTGAGGATTTTTTCTTTTTCCGAATTGGAAATTTCAGCATCAATCAATTCAAATATCGCAAAAGGATTTAAATGCAGATGCCGAAGTTCCCATGCTTCCTTGTTGTTTTTTGAACTGCGGGAAAATAATGCTCCGTCGGCTTTTGAATTTGATACTTTTACGCCGCTGGAAAAAAGTTTAATTTCCGCAGCACTTAATTCATTTTTCAATCTATCTGAAAGCAGAATTTTTTGAAGCGTCCAACCGTATTTTCTATAAGTTTCTAAAATTTCTTTGATTTCTTGAAGCTTTATCATTTATATTGACTTTACAAAAAAGTTTTTATTGAGCCAGGTTTATATTTATCACAGAAGCGATGAAAAAATCCACGTCCGAAGCAAATCTTATAAAGGTATCGAGTGTTGTCGAAAAACGTATTTTGGAAGAATACGGTGCTGTATTTTTAACCAAAGCCACTCCGCCGACTAAAATTATGTTTACAAGCGAAGAGGAAGTTGATGCTTTTCAGGAAATGGCGGGAAGCACAATTGCGGAAATCGGCGGCACGACAATCGAACTCCAACCCAAAGCTATGAAAGCCCTGCAAAAAGCAGTCGCGGAAGCTAAACAAAAAGGATTAGAGATAACACCGCGTGATGGTGCGGAAGCCGCGAAAAGAAGCTATCGGAAAACCTTGGCACTTTGGAATTCAAGATTTGAACCTGCTCTCGAACATTGGAAATCAAGGGGAAATTTGACCGATGAAACTATTTCAAATCTAAAATCCTTACCTATAAATCAACAGGTTTTAGAAGTTTTGGAACTTGAGAAACAGGAGATTTATTTCAACACATTTTTCAATAATTCAATACTTTATTCGGTTGCCGCTCCCGGAACGTCGCAGCATTTAGCGATGCTTGCCTTTGATGTCAACGAATTTGAGAATGAAAAAGTGCGTGATATTTTAGCCAAACACGGTTGGTTCAGAACCGTGCAGAACGACGAGCCGCATTTTACATATTTGGGTTATGAGGAAAGCGATTTGCCCGGTTTGGGACTGAAAAAAGTTTTAAGAAATGGCAGTACATTCTGGATTCCGAATATTTAGACTTTTATAAAAATCAGAATTATTCATAAGATAAATTAAACTGCGAAGTTAGATTTGTAGTAGAATAAAGATAAAATTTACGCACAGTAAAAGGGGAAGTTTATGAAATATTGTCCGAATTGCGAAAATATCTATGCTGATGATACTTTACAATATTGTTTGCAGGACGGTTCGCCGCTGACTGACGAAAGTAACAAAAATAGCGATATTCCGATGGTTACTTTGCAGGAACAGGAAACGGTTGTTTCAAGCCGTGAACCCGATCAAATAAAAGTTGACCTGAATGATAATCCGCCGGTGCAAGTTATTCGTGAAGAAAGGCAAAGCGTAAGGACTCCGGTAATTCAGCCCGAACCCAAAAAATCAAATACTTTATTCTTAGTTTTAGCAACCGGTTTACTGACGCTTTTAGTGTTCGGTTTAGCCGGTATCGGAGCTTATTTTTATTTAAATAAAAATAATAAAAATTCCGAGCTTGCCAAAGATGCAAATTCTGCAACAAATAAAAACAGTTCGGAAAGTATAAAAAAACCTGCCGAAAACTTAGCTTCGGAAACGCCGGAAATAGAAGATACCCCGGAAAAAACGCCAACTCCCGATGAACCGGAAGAAACACCGACTCCCGAAGTTGATCTCGGAGAAATCAAAAATGACATCTCCGACAGAATTTCCAGTTGGAAATCTCAGACGGAATCTCAGGATTTGGATGATTATATGAACGGCTATGCCGACAGAGTTGATTATTATACAAAAAGAGGAGTTAGCAAAAATTTTGTCCGAAATGATAAGCAGAGAGCTTTCAGCAAATATGATTCGGTAAAATTTGATATTAGCAACGTAAGAATTTCACCCAGCAGCGACGGGCAGACGGCAAATGTTGTTTTTGATAAAGAATGGAATTTTTCGGGAGCTGAAGATAGTTCTTCGGGCAAAGTTCAACAGCAGTTAAAGTTAAAGAAACAAGGCGGCAATTGGCTGATAACATCTGAAAAAGACCTGAAAGTTTATTATGTCAGCAGATGATAAAATTTCGACTCGTTCGACAACCAATGACGACTGCGAAAATGTCAAAAATTTGGTTTTCGGCATTTTGTATGAATACGGACTAGAACCCGAACCCGACGGTATTGACAAAGATTTGGACGATATTAAGGCAAACTACGTAAATCGCGGCGGCTTGTTTGAAGTTTTGGAGAATAAAGACGGAAAATTAGTCGGAACTGTCGGACTTTTTCCGCTGGATGAAAAACGAATAGAACTTCGCAAAATGTATTTTGCAAAAGCAATTCGCGGACGGGGTTTGGGCAAAAAGACTCTGAAAAGAATGATCGAAGCCGCTGAACAAAAAGACTATGAACAAATAGTTTTAGAAACAGCAAGTGTTTTGAAGGAAGCCGTCGGACTTTATAAAAAGTTTGGTTTTATTGAAGCCAAAGACAAATACGCACCGCGTTGCGACCAATCTTTTTATCTGAATTTAGGATAAAATCAAAATATCGGCATCTTGTCATTAATTTTCTACGTCAAACAGAAAGACAACAATAAAATCTAAAAAAAGGAACGCTCTTATAAAACCAATATGGAAGATTGCACAGTTTTAGAATTAAACGAAGAATTAAATAGTGGGAAAGTCAATTTAATTGATGTTCGTGAATATGGAGAATTTGCCAACGGCAGAGTGAAAGAGGCGGAAAATATTCCGCTCGCCGAGGTCGGAAAACTTCACGAACAACTCGCTACTTCCGAAAAAGTTTATGTAATGTGCCGGACTGGAAGGCGTTCCGAGCAGGCACGCGATATTTTAAAGGCAGTTGGCTTTAATGACGTTACAAATGTTCGCGGCGGTTTGCAGGCATGGAAAAATGCAGGATTTGCGACAGAAAAGGATGAGAACGCACCATGGGAAATTGAACGGCAGGTTCGGCTTGCGGCGGGAGCATTGGTCTTGGTAGGGTTTTTTCTCGGTATGGTTCATTGGTCATTTCTTTTCATTACGGCATTTATCGGTGCGGGATTAGTAGTTTCAGCTTTGACGAATAGCTGCACGATGGGAATGATTTTGCTCAAAATGCCCTGGAATCAGAAGCAGAAGGAAGTCGGCAGTCAGCGGTAGCCGTCGGCAGAGTTTTATTGGATTTTTAGAATATTATGAAATTCAAACAATTTTATTTAGGATGTTTATCGCACGCTTCTTATTATTTGGGTTCGAAAGATGAAGCCGTAATTATTGATCCGCAGAGAGATGTTCAGCAGTATCTGGACGAAGCGGAAGAAAACGGGCAGAAAATTAAATTCATCATAGAAACGCATTCGCACGCGGATTTTGTTTCGGGACACATCGAACTCGCAGAAAAAACAGGTGCAGAAATTATTTACGGCGAAAAGGCACAGACGGAATTTCCGACGCATAAAATTAAAGACGGCGACGAATTAAATATCGGAAAAATAAAATTAAAATTTCTCGAAACGCCCGGACACACGCCCGAAGGCATTACGATTCTTGCCGAGCATAAGGAAAATCCCGGCGAACCTGTAAAAATGTTTACGGGTGATACGCTTTTCATCGGAGATGTCGGACGACCTGATCTGATCGGCTCAAAAGGTTTTTCTGCGACGGAAATGGCGGGTTTTTTGTATGATTCATTACACAATAAAATTTTAAAACTGCCGGACGAAACCGAAGTTTATCCGGCACACGGGGCGGGAAGTTTGTGCGGAAAGTCGCTTTCAAAAGAAACGTGGTCAACGCTCGGCGAACAACGCCAAATGAATTATGCGTTACAACCGATGGAAAAAGATAAATTTGTCGCTATGATGACAAAGGAATTACCTGAAGTTCCGGCATATTTCCCGGAAAGTGCGGCGAAAAATCTGGCTGGTTCTGTCGCTTTGGAAGATTTGCCGAAACCGGAAGGATTTTCGACGAAGGAAATTATTGACTTCGACGGTGTTGTTTTAGATGTTCGTGAAAGAGTCGAATTCGGCGAAGGTCATATTCCAAATGCGATAAACATTGGACTTGCCGGACAATTTGCATCGTGGGCGGGAACTTTGATTGCGGTTGGAACTCCGATAGCAATTGCGGCGGACACGAAAAAACAAGTTAATGAAGCCGTAATGCGTCTGGCGAGAGTCGGATTTGAAACTGTCAAAGGATTTATTTTGATGGAGGATTTTGAGGGCGAAAAAAATACGGTTAAGCAGATTCCAGTCAGCCAGGTAAAAGAAAACTTATCGGATAAGATTCAATTTGTGGATGTTCGCCGACCTCCCGAACATACGGGCGGACACGCACCTCAGACGATAAATCTGCCGCTCAATAATTTGTCAAAAGAAATTGACAAACTTGATCCCGACAAACCGACTTATGTGATTTGCCAAACTGGTTACCGTTCGAGCGTCGGGACAAGCATTCTGGAAAATGCGGGAATTAAGGAAGTTTATAATGTAACGGGCGGAACAAAAGCGTGGATTGATGCGGGATTTGATACGGAAGTTACGGAAACTATTGGTGCAAATTCTTAAAATCCGAAAATTTGATAAAGAGGTTTATTTCAAAAATGCGGTGTTTTAAAATTTTATTAATAAGTTTGTTTCTATTTGTTTTGACCGTTTCGGCACAAGTTTCGCCCAAAAATACGAAAGTCGAAGATGATGGGGAAATCTTAAAAGTCGAAACTCAACTGGTTGATGTTCCGATTGTTGTAACAAACCAGGATGGAAAACCGATTTTAAATCTCAAATCTGAAAATTTCGATATTTTCGAAGACGGCAAAAAACAGGAACTTTCCGCTTTTACCACGACAAACGCACCTTTTGAAGTTGCACTTCTGCTCGACACATCCGGCTCAACCCGTTCGGAACTACGCTTGATCAAACGCTCCGCCGCAATGTTTATTAATTCCCTGCGTCCTGGCGATAAAGTTTCGATAATTTCCTTTAATACGGAAGTCGAAAACGGAGCAAGCTATGCCTTTAGTGAGGTTTTAATTGGATTAACCAATGACAGACAAAAACTTGAAGCAGCCTTGGAAAATGTTAAAACAAGTAACGGAACACCTTTTTATGACGGACTTTTGCAGGTTGTCGAGAATGTTTTCAAAGATAAACCGACGGAAAAATCCCGCGGCAGACGTGCTTTGGTTGCATTAACGGACGGAGTTGATTCAACCAGCGACGCGGGATTTGATGAAGCACAGGAATTATTGAACAAATCCGGCATCACGACATATTTTATAAACATCAACACCCGCGACGAATTCGAGCAGAATATCTTAGGCGATTGCCAAACCGCAACTCATTTTTCCAGCAGTCAGATAAGACGTTATTACAGCTCGATTTCCAACAATTCCAAACTCGAAAAGGTTTATGATTTTTGCAAGATCGGCGATTTTGAAAGGTTGGCGATGAGCAAACTTTTTTATCAGATAGCTGAAAATGAAATGGAAATATTGGCAAAAACTTCCGGTGGAAAAGTATTTCCTGCAGGAAGTCTGCGTGATGCGAGAACCATTTTCAAAAATATCGCCGAAGAGATTGGCACAAAATACAGTCTCGGCTACTATTCAACCAATGATAAACGCGACGGTAAATATCGCCGAATTAAAGTAGAGTCGAAAAACCTGCCAAAAGGAACACAAATTCGGGCGAGAGAAGGCTATATTGCTCCGCAGAATTAGGGACGAATGAAAAGGATGAGGGAAATAGTGGAAAAAGTTTTCTTATCCATCGTTCCTTGTTCCTTATTCGTTCATTCACTAAAATAAACCTATGAAATTCAAACGTATAACTTTAATGGTTTTAGATAGTGCCGGAATCGGCGAAATGCCCGACGCAGCAGAATGGGGCGATGCGGGTTCGGATACGCTTGGGAATGTGATTGATTCGCGTCCGATCCAATTACCGAATTTGCAGAAATTGGGTTTGGCGAATATTAGACCATTCAAAAACCTCGAAGCCGTCGAAAACCCAATCGGCGGCTACGGCAAATGCACACTCAAATCCAACGGCAAGGACACCACAACAGGACATTGGGAAATGGCAGGAATCATTTTAGAAAAAGCCTTTCCGACATATCCAAACGGCTTTCCCGATAAAGTTATTTCCGAATTTATCAAACGAGCAAATGTTCCCGGCATTCTCGCAAATATTCCCGCTTCGGGAACAGACATCATCGGAAAACTCGGCGAAGAACATGTCAAAACAGGCAAACCGATCGTTTATACTTCCGCCGATTCCGTCTTTCAGATCGCCGCCCACGAAGAAGTCATTCCAATCGAAAGACAATACGAAATCTGCAAAATCGCCAGAGAATTGCTCGACGGCAAACATAAAGTCGGACGAGTCATCGCCCGCCCGTTCATCGGTGAATCTGCGTCAAACTTTACACGCACTGAAAACCGTCACGATTATGCCGTCCCGCCACCAAACAAAAACTTGCTTCCAATGCTCGCTGAAAAAGGTTTAGACGTTGTCGCTATCGGCAAAATAGCTTCGATCTACGTTTCCCTCGGCGTAACGCAAGACCTGACGGCAAAAAATAACGACCAATCAATTGACCAAACCATTAACGCTCTAAACGACGATACGACAGGCTTGATTTTCTCAAACCTCGTTGACTTCGATATGCTCTATGGACACCGCCGCAATGTCGAAGGCTATGCAAACGCACTAGAACATTTCGATAATCGTCTGCCCGAAATCTTCAACGCAATGCACGACGACGATTTATTAATAATCACCGCCGACCACGGCAACGACCCGACCTACAAAGGCACAGACCACACCCGCGAATACTGCGTATTATTAACCTACACCAAATCAAACGAAACGGGCGTAAACCTCGGCACACGCCAAAGTCTCTCTGACATCGGACAAACAATCGCTGAAAATTTTGGAATTGAGATTGCGGATGGTGTGAGTTTTTTGGACGAATTGAGTTAAAATAGTTTTGAGGTGAAAAATATGGGCTTAGCAAAATTAGAAACTCACTATTACACCATCGAAGAATATTTGGAATTAGAAAGAAAAGCTGATGAAAGAAGTGAATTTATAGATGGTGAAATATACTCTATGGCTGGTGAAACAGGAAAACACGGGGATGTTTCAGCAAATTTTTTAGCACTTGTTGTAACTGGTCTTCGTGGTTCAGATTGCCGTGCGAGAACAAAGGACACAAAAGTAAAAAGCGGAGCTTTAAAGAAACAATTCGGCAAAGGAATGATCTCTTATCCCGATATTGTCGTTATTTGCGGCGAACCCGAATATCACGATAAACATAAAGATGTCGTCCCGAATCCTACTGTCATTATCGAAGTCCTGTCCGAATCAACCGAAGAATTCGACAGAGGCGTAAAGTTTATGCGTTACCGCAATTTTAACGAAACTCTGACCGATTATATTTTGGTTTCACAAGATGAACCCTTGATCGAACACTACATAAAACAGGAAAACGGCGATTGGCTTTTGAAGGAATATAAAGACTTAGACACAACTTTTCAAATCATTTCGATTAATTGTTCGCTTACTTTGAAAGACATCTACGACCGCATCGAATTTTAAGGCATTAAAATAGAGTAAAGATTTAAGTTTTACCAAAAAAGTTTTCAATTTTCGTTCGAGTTCCTCTAAATTTTTCACTTATAATTCCATTTTACAAAGTCGGCAATTTAATTTCTATCAGCAAACCGCCGTCGGATGCGTTTTCGGCTTTTATTGTGCCGTGGTGATTGGTTATAGCTCGTTCGGCGATTGCCAGACCTAAGCCGTTGCCGCCTGTTTTTCGATCGCGGGCTTCCTGAACTCGGTAGAAGGGTTTGAAAAGTTTTGATAATTCTTCGTCGGGAACGCCTTCGCCGTGGTCTTTGATCGAGATTAGGGCGTTGTTTCCTTGAGTTGCAGTTGAGATTTCTACTTCGGAATTTTCTTTCGTGTAACGCACGGCGTTTCGGAGGACGTTTTCTATCGCACTTCTTAGAAGATGTTCGTTGCCGAAAACTTTCAGATCGCCGTTTTGTGAAATTTTCACATCTTTATTATTTGCTTTGGCTTCAAAACTGGCATCGGCAGCAACCTGTTCGACTATTTTGTTGATATTTAATTCGTGCTTTTCAAAATCCTGCGAACCCGTTTCGAGTTTTGAAAGCGTTAGAAGCTGTCCGATCAGATCGTTTAAGCGTGCCGATTCTTTTTCGAGTCTTTCGATAAAAGGGATAGTTTCAGGCGATGTTTTGACACGGGCAAGTTCTAAGGCGACATTCATACGGGCGAGCGGTGAACGCAGTTCGTGGGAAATATCCTGTGTCAGACGTTTTTCCGAATTGATTAAACTTTCGATTCTTTTCGCCATTTCGTCAAAATCGCCCGCAAGTTGTGCCAATTCGTCTTTTCTATTACCGATCTTCTCGGCAACGCTCGTATTAAAATCTCCTTCGGCAATCTTGCGTGTTGCATTACGCAGTTTCGTGATCGGCGATGTCAGATAGCGTGCGAGAAAATAGCAGAACAATCCGCCGATCAGAACAACGGCAAGCAACTGCAAAATAAATCGCTGGGTGAAAAACGTCGGTGGCTGAAACCTTTTTAATTCAATAACATATATGTATATTTCGCCGTCCACTAATGCTATTCTTTTTGCACCGTAGGTTCTGTCATCAAACCTTTTGAACTGAGGCTCATCGGTTCTTAATGTGTTATCAAACAGGTCATTTATATCAGCGATCCGCAAATCTCCGGCAATCAGATTTCGCTGTTTATTGAAAAATCCAATGGAGTTTATACGACTGCGTGTTTTTTGACGGGCTAAATATTCTTCCAGTCCGTCGAGCCCTTCGTTTTCGTAGATTTGAACGGATGTTTGTGAATCAACCGTAATCGCTTCGCCAACAAAAACCTGCCATTGCCGGGCGAGCGGTGCGGAACTGGTTGACCAATTGACAAGCGTAATTGCACCGACGATCAAAGCAATTGCCAGACAAAACCAAAGGAAAATTTTAAGAAATAGACTCATATTTCATTTATCATTAGTATTTAACATTTATTATTTATCAGAAGATTTATTAATTAAACAGCACTATGCAATTACGCAGCTGATCAATGATAAATGTTAAATGCTCAAGGTATAGATGTATCCGACGGAACGAATCGTTTTGATTCTGTCTTCGTCATTATCGTGTTTGCCGAGTTTTTTGCGGAGATTGCTGATGTGCATATCGAGGCTTCGGTCGTAGGGCGATAGTTCTCTTTCGAGAACATCAAGACTTAAATCCTCTTTTTTTACAACATTTCCGGCTTCTCTAACCAACGCAACGAGCAGATCGAACTCAACTGCGGTTAATCCCAGCTTTTCGCCGTCAACTTTAGCAGTGCGTCCCGATAGAGAAATTATTAAATCCTCAATTTCTAATTTTTCAGTAGAAAGATTTTCGGCATTCTTTACATTCTCCATCCGCCGCAAAATTGCCCGCAGCCTTGCTACAAGTTCACGCGGATTAAATGGTTTCGGCAGATAATCATCCGCACCGATCTCTAAACCGACAATTCGCTCCATATCTTCACCGCGTGCCGTCAACATTAAAACGGGAATTTTCGATTCCTTACGCAATTCACGCAGAACATCGAAACCGTTTTTCTTCGGCAGCATCACATCTAAAATAACCATATCGTGATTTTCTTCAAGTGCTTCATTCAAGCCGCTTTCGCCATCGTGAACCGATTCCACATCAAAACCTTCGACGGTTAGATATTCTGAAACAAGTTCGCAGAGTTCCTCGTCGTCATCAATTATTAAGATTTTTTCCATAATCGAGTGCTATTTTACTTCAATTTTTGTTGTTTCGCTTCAAATTTTACAATTCTTTACATTACTTAACGGAAATCTTACAGCCAAAGTCAGTTTTATTTCGTCTTATTAACTGAACGCGAAAAAATTATGCGACATTCAATTTAGAAATAATTTTCAATTTTACAAGGAGAACAAATAATGAAAAAAGTATTAGTAACATTTATAGCAATCGCAATGGTTGCTTTAGGAACAATTTTCGTGATCGGACAATCAACCGATTCAAACTCAGGAAACAAAATGGAGAGACAGGAAAGACACAGCAAATTCGGCAAACGCGGAAGACGCGGAATGCGTGGACACGGAATTGGACATATGTTTAGAATGCTTGATCTGACCGATGCTCAAAAAGAACAGATGAAAACCATCAGACAAACAAGTCGTGAAAACACAAAGTCTCTACGCGAGCAAATGAAGTCAAATCGTCAACAACTTCAGCAATTAACTGAAAACGGAACATTTGATGAAGGTGCAGTAACGGCAATTGCCGGGCAGCAAGGTCAGCTTCACGCTCAAATGACAGTTGCAAAACTTAGAGTTAGATCGCAAATGTATAATGTTCTGACAGCCGACCAAAAAGCTAAATTAGCGACGATAAAAGCGGAATTCAAGAAAAAAATGGAAGAACGCAAAGCACAATGGGCGGCAAAAAAAGCCGAAAGACAATCGCAACAGTAAATTAATCAGATAAACAATTGATTGATTCACAATTCAAAAAGGGCTTCGCTAAATTTTTAGTGAAGCCTCTTTTTATGGCAGAAACCCGACAGTTATGGAGGGTGCTTTTAGTTATCAGTTCGCTAAAAGCACCCTCCATAACTGTCGGGTTTCTGCCGCATTATCTTGGCACTCTAACTTTTAAAATCTTCGGCACAATTTCAAAAGTTGCGGGTAACTTTCCCGGAAGTTCGCCGTCGGTTTCGATGTTTATAATTGCATTTTCATCAAACGCACGAACTTCGATTTTTTTAACCAAAGTGCTTTTAACTTCGGGTAATGCAAGGTGTGAACCGTTATAAAGTTTGTAGCCGTTGAGTAAAATTCTCGCAGTATTTATATCGCCGATATTTACCAGATCAAAAAATCCGTCATTTAGTTTTGCGTCGGGAGCGATTTTCATACCGCCGCCAAAAAATCTTGCATTGCAGACGCAGAAGTTTATTGTGTTGAGAATTTTTTCTTCCTTGCCGTCAATACTTACTCGAATCGTTTTAAATTCAGTGTCGAGAATTTCCTGTAAGGTCGAGAGTGCAAATTTTGTTTTGCCGCGAATAACTTCACTCGGAATCCATTGAAATTCGCCTTTTTGTTTAACGCGGCTGTTGATTGAAGCACTCAAGCCAAATGACGCGACGTTTAAAAAATAACGCGAAACTTCCACATTTTCGTGGTTCAAAAAGGTAATTCGTCCAACATCTATAAGTTTTGTTACGCCTGTTTTTAATTCCTTTGCGGCTTCCCGCGGACTCGAGGAAATCCCCAGACTCCGCCGAAAATCTCCGCCCGTTCCCGCCGGTATTATTCCTAACTCGACATCTTCGCCTGTTTGCAAAATCCCGTTGGCAACTTCGTTGATCGTGCCATCACCGCCGCAAGCGATGATAAATTTTCTGCCTGATTCAATAAATTTTTTGGTTAATTCCGTTCCATCGCCCTGCCTTTTCGTGAGTGCAACCCGGTAAGCACCAAAATGCGAACGCAAATCAGAAGCGATCTGCGACCAGCGGTTTCGCGTTGAACCACCCGCCGAATTCGGATTGACGATAACAATCGGTAAATTCGGACTGCCGTCAAGGTCTAAAAATTTCTTGGTTGTTTCTGACAAAATTTGCTATGTCCTTTATTTTGCTGAATTCATCGAGTTTATCATTTGCCTCGACACTTGTATAAAAATCTTTACCGTCATTGATAAAAACTTCATTGCCTTGAACATCTCCCGATTTCGCCCCGCACTTTCCGGCGACGATTATATCTTTTAAGCTGTCATTATTTAAATCTTCAAACGCCACCGCTTCGACCCAGCAAGTTGCACTATCGGGATTATAACGACTGCTGAATTGATAAATGCGTTTACCGTTTTTGTATATGTAAATTTCCGAACCGAGCGGTGGATCATCGTATTCGGGATTATGTTCGGTTACAAAACAAGAACCTTCAAACGGCTTGAAATCAATCGGGAAGGTCTGGCTTTTCAAAACCCGATTGTCGCCCGTATCAATATTTTCACAATCTTTTTTTGAAGGAGTTTTTACATTGCCGGTTTTGGGTGCTTCAGAAACGGTGGATTCATTGGTCAAAAAAGCTCCCTTAGTATTTCCGACAGTTTCCGGTCGTTTTTGATTAGCCGGTGCCGGATTATTGGTATCGGCTTGTTCATTGGTGGAACAGGCGTTTGCAAAAGCTGTCAGACATAATAAAAGTGGAATAAGTAGATTTTTCATATTTTAACCTTAAAATAGATCAAATTTAATTTAATCGGGTGACAAAATTTTCTCTGTCTTTTTCACCGAGTTCGCCGATTTTTTCCATCAGAAAGTCGGCAATTTTTTTGTGCGTACGAAGGGAATTTCTTTGATCGTAAAATTCCGACAGATCAATTTCCTCGCCAAACCAGACGCGGATTTTTTCGCCGCCCGTCCAATTTCCCATAATTTGTTTCAGCAGATCGTTTCCCAAACCGGTAATAAAAATGGGAATCACCTGCGGTTTTGCTTCCATAATTACTTTTCCGACTCCGGGTTGAGCAGGAACGAATTCGTATGGATCGCTGAAATTGCGTTTTCCTTCAGGATGAAATCCGATCATATTTGCTTTGCCTTCCGAACAAATCTGGATCAAACGCCGCATCGAATATTTATCGAATTCACGCTTCTGTGCTTCTTTGGATTCACGAAAAAACGGCGGATACATAGACCACCAACCCATCATAAGATTTACAAACCAACCCAGCGGATTATTATAAAAAAACTTTCCACGAACCGGAAAAAAGAGCTTTATGGGGCGTTTTGTCTGCCGGAAAATAACGCTTGAAACGACATACATATCAAAAAATGAACGATGATTTGCAACCAGCAGAAGCGGACGGCTTGAATCGGAATTTTCGACGTTTTCGATCCCGTAAACATTCATCAGATTATAGGTCGCAATTTTTATCCAAAGCGAACCGATATGCCGCTGGCAAAAAGTCCAGAATCTTTTCCAACGTCCGAGATTCATCCGGTGCGTCAGCTTAAAACCGATCCTTTCCGTAGTATTTAGAACAGAGATTTCTTCTGCATCGGGAACAAAAATCTCCGGTTGCTGATTATTAATTTTTTGTGGAGCATTATCCATCAGGGAAATTTTACAATGAATCAAATTTCAAAGACAATCGGCGGATTATTTGGTTGATACGATTCGTCACAATTTGAAGCGTTAATAAATTTTACTCCGAATCTTTCGGCTTGTCCGTAACCGCAATGAATATGCCCGAAAATATGTAGTTTTAATTTATGGTTTGATAATTCTTCAACCTTTTTGATCAATTCTTCACAACCGGTATTCTCAATCCAATCTTCTCCGCGGGGAACTTCATCAAGAATGCCGTTCGGCGGTCCGTGCGTAATCAGAATATCGGTATCGGCAGGAATAAGCTGCCATTTTTCCGCGAGTTTATTACCGCGATTTAAATTAAACGCCCAATCATAAAATCGCGGCTGCCAGGGACTACCGTAAATTTTTAATCCTTCAATGTTTATCGAAGAATCCTGTAAATATTTGATGCCGAAATTCGCTGTTAAAAGTTTGGCGAATCGGCTATTTGTTTCAAACAGCCAATCGTGATTTCCGGCAACAAAGATTTTATGTTTATGCGGCAGGGAAGAATACCAAACCAGAAACTTTTCAACCTCAAATTGAGTTCCTGTAATGGTTGCATCACCCGAATGAATTAAAACATCGCCATCGGGAACATCAATTTGCTCATTGCAATTATGCGTGTCGGAAAGACAAACAATTTTCATAAAACACGGATAGAAAACTTCAGTAAAAATGCTGAAAAAATTAACTTTGATAAACTCTCGAAACAAATTTGCCGCTTAAAAATTCCTTCGGTTCAATATCGCTTTGCATTATCACGCCCTTATATTTATTGGTTGCAAGCATATCCGCACATTCTATTAAGGGAACAGCCGTCGTTATTTGAATCGCTCTTAAATAATGCCCGTTGATTTCTAAAGGCTTGATATGAAAGGCTTTTTCAACCATTCTGCGTCTTCCGTTCAAGTCAAAACCTTCGACGGAAGAATGCACGATCACAAAATCTTCTTCAACCGATGGAATTTCTTCAAGCATTACGTCTTCCAGATTTTGCGGCAGATTTTCGTCAAACGGAAGTTTTTTGATAATGCTTTCGACCCATTTGTAATGTCCGGGATGACGAAGCGTTTTATAATCGAGATTTTTCGCCTTTTCCATAAAAAACTTCGGCAGATTTGCCGCACCGCCCGAAGTCAGATCGGCTTCGTAAGCGTAACCGTTAATAATGATTTTTTCGCGTTCCGATAAAGCGGGAAGCTGAACTCTTTTGTGATCTCGAATGACTCTTGCAGTTTTGACATATTCCGTTGCCACACCGATTGGCGACCACGTAAAGCCGTAAAAATGCGGTGCGTGGGCGTGAGTTGACAAAGCCCCGACCTTCATTCCGATTCGCTCAACATTTTCATTCCCGTGTTTTTCAACAAATTCATTATAAAGCGACATCGCCAAAACATTTATAAATCCCGGAGCAAGCCCCGTTTGTACGACAAAACCCGTGTCGGCATCTTTCGCAATTTCAACAACCGCGTCTGTTTCAGCGACATATTCGGTTAAATTTGCGTAGTGCATTTTAAAATCCTTCGCAAATTGAGCCATCCGCGGAGCTTGACTTCCCGGCGAACAATCAAGCAGAATCGAACACGCTTCAAAAGCTGATTTCATCGCATCATTAATGCTATCCTTTGCCATCAGAACTTTCTCAACATTGCTTGTTTGCTGCGACAAATACGTTACGAATTGTTTCGCTTTATGCAGATTATCTTCTGAAATGTCGCCCAGATAAACATCAACATTACCACTTGACCATTCACGCAAAAGAATAGCAACCGCTTCTCCGATTCCGCCCGAACCGGCGATAAAAATTTTATGTGTCATAAATTTTATAAATTTTTAAAATAAAGATTGGTTTTCAACAAAAAATACTATAATAAAAAAAAGACTTTGCTAAATTGGCAAAGTCTTTTTTCTCAAAAATTCTTTTACAATTTATAATTTTATTCTTCATCAGATTCCGTTTCAGCTAAGTCTTCAGCAACTTCCTTACGAAGTCTGCCAGCCTTAATATTATAATCGCCTTGTTCCTGAGCCGTAGTATTTGCGGTTAAAATTCCGCCGATTTTTTCTATTTCGCCTAAAATTATCTGTCCCGTTGCACTGATATTTTCTTCATTCAGATCAATTGTTTCTTCTTCCTCTTTTTCGATGGCTTTTTTAAGTTCTTCGCTCATATTCGTTGTCCTCTTGCAAAATTTGTAGTGAAATAATTATAGCAAAAAAACCAAATTATTGTTTTAAGAGTTTATTAATTTTGTTCAGATTTTTGCTCAACATTCATTTATAGAATATGATTCCTAAGTAAATATAATGATCAAAGTTACTAATCTTTCCTATACTTATCCAAAATCTTCTGACATAACGCTGAAAAACTTGAATTTTGAAATTGATCGGGGTGAAATCTTTGGTTTCTTAGGACCTTCGGGAGCGGGAAAAAGCACAACACAAAAAGTTTTGTATAAAATTCTCAATAATTTTGAAGGTGAAATTTCTGTAAATGATAAATCTTTGAAAAATTGGGGAAAAGAATATTTTGAACGCATCGGAGTTGGTTTTGAACTGCCGAATCATTATTTGAAACTTACCGCAAAAGAGAATCTCGAACTTTTCGCTTCATTTTATAAACAGGAAAATCTGCAAGGTTTCGACCAACTTTTTGCCATTGTCGGACTCGAAGACAGCATCAATAAACGAGTTGAAGAATATTCAAAGGGAATGAAAATGCGTTTGAATTTTATCCGTTCGATTATGCACGATCCCGACATACTTTTTTTTGACGAACCGACCGCCGGACTTGATCCGATCAACGCACAGAAAATAAAACGGCATATACAAAAATTAAAAGATCAGGGCAAGACAATTTTTGTAACAACGCACGATATGGCAACGGCAGACGAACTTTGCGACCGTGTGTCATTTATCGTTGACGGCGAAATTCGTTTAACGGAAAAACCCGTGATTTTGAAAAATAAATATGGCAAACATACCGTAAAAGTTGATTTACAAAATCAACGATCAGCGGAATTTCCAGTTGAGAATTTGGGAAATAATCCGAAGTTTCTGGAGTTTATAAAACAAGATGAAATATTGAAAATCAATTCACAGGAAGCGACGTTAGAAGAAGTTTTTATCAAAATTACGGGAACAAAATTATAAGAATGAGAGAACTTTTCAAACAGATAAAATGGCAATTTCTGATCTTTCAGAGAAACAATCTGATCACGATGATTGTTGGAATAACCGCATTTTATATGTTCGTCATTTATTTTCTGAAAGACTTGGGAAACATCGAAAAATTCACCACGCTTTTGATTTTCAATGAGCCGACAATGATTGGATTTATCTTTATCGGTCTGGCAATAATTCTGGAAAAAGATCAGGAAGTTCTGTCCGCACTTTTTATCACGCCGGTTAATCATCATTTCTATCTTATTTCCCGAATATTAACGCTTTCATTAATTAGTATGATCTGTGCTTTGGGAATGGTTTTGATGGCAAAAGGAACTTCGTTTAATTTGATACATTTTTCAATCGGAGTATTTTCAAGTTGCGTTATTTTCAGCTTTATCGGGATATATGTCGTCAGTTTCACGACCGAAATTCTGCATTTCATATTGCGTTCAATTCCCTTAATAGTTTTGATGAGTCTGCCGTTTTTTAATTATTTTGACTTTACCGATTTGTTTATTTTCAAACTTTTTCCGGTGCAGGGAAGTTTGTATCTGATAGATAATTCCTACAGCAATTCACCGAATATTTCAGAGCTGATCTTTGGTTACATTTCAATCGCTATTTGGATTCCGTTACTTTATTGGCTTGTCTATCGAACTTTTAAATCAAAATTGGTGAACGAATAAAAATATGGAAAAACTAATCAAAGTCGCCATTAATGATTTCAAACTCGTCTTCCGAGACAAATCTCTGCGTTTTTTCTTTATTTTTCCGATATTAAATTTATTGGTTGTTCGCTACGGTTTCCCTTTTGTTATAAAAAGTTTTCCTGTTTTGAAAGATTACATCCCGATTATTTTGATGGCGGTAACGATGCAAGGTTCAATGATTTTCGGGTTTATCTATTCGATGGTTTTGATTGATGAAAAAGATACTCGTGTCGCAAAGGTTTATGGAATTCTGCCTATTTCAAAATTCTGGTTTGTAATTTTCCGCTTAATCGCACCTTTTTTATTTTCCACGCTTGCGACATTCTTAATACTCATCGTTCAACCTTTTTACGGATTATCAATTATCACAAACATATTTTATTCCGCATTAACAGGGCTAGTCGCACCGATGATGGTTTTGTTTGTGGCGATGATGTCGAAAAACAAGATCGAAGCAATGACTTGGCAGAAACTTTTTAACCTGCCTGTTTCTCTGCCGCTTCTGGCATTTTTTGTTCCCGTGACATTTTCAATTTTTTTCACAATTCTCCCGACACATTGGGCTTATCAGGGTTTTAACAATTTAATAAATGGCGAAGATTTTGCAATTTATCTTGTAGTTGGATTTGCTTACAGCTTTTTCCTGATTTATTTAATGGCTCAAAAATTCTCAAAAACTCATTTTAAATAATTCACTACACGAATTCACGTTAATATAAACACGCAATAATTATAAGCATAATAACAAGAGTAGAAAAAAAAGCACGTATATGATTTAAAACCCCCCCAACAACCTTCATAATTTTCACGTGCCTCGGCGTTAAAGTAGCAGAAATTACCAATAATAGGTTTGAGATTGTAAACATTGATTATCTCTCAAAAAAATCTTCTGGAAGATACTCGCCATAAGTCCGAAAATACAAACGCTTTTTCACTTCTTCATCCGACAAATCCTTCGGCAGGGAAGCCAGAAACAATTCACGCGAATTCATAAACATCTCGCAAGCCATTGCAATCCGCTGATTCGGAGTCATTTTCATCATCAACTCGCGTTGTATCTTTTCAATTTCGGGTGTTGTGTCTTTCATTCTTTAATTTCATTTAAGCATTTTTGAAATGAATCGGTTATTCCTAGTTCTTCCGTCCATTTTTTAGCATATTCAATATCAAATCCAGCTTGCATCAAATTTTTTATATCTTTGAACTGCATTTCCGAATGAGTATCTTTTGCCCACCAGAGTTTTGAGAGAATCAAATCTTCTTTGCTGATAACCCAAACATCTTCGCCGTAATAATCCGTTTTTTCTCGTCGCTCAAAGGCACTTTTTTGAAAATTATTCGACTTTCTTACAATACAATCAACCTTAAAAGCAGTTTCAATATGAATCACATTAAACATTCGCCCGCCTTGAAACGCACGACCAACAGCATTATGCGGAACATAATAATCCGACTCAAGAGCATTGATAAAATCCGCTTTGTCCAACGAATCCGAAAGTTCCAAAATTATGTCAATATCCGCTGTCTGCCGAAACACCGTATAACGAATCATCGCCATCGAACCAGTCAGCATATATCGAATGCCAAGCGGTTCAATCCGCCCGACAAAATCGTGCAAAACTCTGGTTGGGACATAATCTTTAGTTAGCATAATCCAATATTACTTTATTTCGGTTATTTTCATAAATTGATTTTCATAATCCATTCGATACAGAAGTTTGTGTTTTTGAGAATATTTGTGTGAAGTTAAATTTGAATCTTTATAAATTTCTTTTCCGTTACTGTCTGTAATTAATAGTCCGCTTTGTTTATTTAATCCAATAAAATGTTTTGAAGAAGAATCAAAAAACAATTCGCCTTCGACTGCTCCATAATCCGAAAAAGCAAAACCTTCAAACTCAATTCGCTTAATCATTTCATTTTTTAGAATATCGACAAAAATAATTTCTGAAGGATAAATTCCCTTAATTTCTTCATCTTCTTTTTTGTTATATCCAATTCCGAGAGTTGTATTATTAACCCAACATAAAGGTCTGTCCCAGTTATAACCATCAACTATTTCAAAATTAATTTTGGTGTTTGACATTTCAAACTCCTGAATAAATTTCTCCGTTTGATAAACGGTAATTATGTCGTATGGACTCCACACCCAACCGTTACTTGTGAAATGTTTTGCATCAGGCGACATTAACAAAGAACTATGAAAATAATCAAAGTAATTTGAACTTGTTTCGTAATCTACTATTCTTTCGGTTAAAATTTTGTCTGTTTCCAAATTGGTTATATCCAAACGATTCCAATCAGTTCCGTGAATTAAAAAAGTCTGATTATCGTTTTCATAAAAAGCTATTGGAAATGTGCAATGTTCAACGCAGTAATCCCCACGTTTTAACTCTTTTCTGAAATTAGGATTTTTAAGATTTAAGACTATGCCATTTTGCCCATATTTTTGAACAATACAGATATAATTTTGAAAACTTTGAATTGATAGCAACTCTTTTTTGTTACCTGTTGACTCAAAATAACTGAACAAATCCTCAGAATATTCAAGTGGAAAATCTAAGGTAGTTAATAAGTCAGATTCTTTAGTTTTTAAATTGAGTAGAAATATGTTCTTGCTTTTGCAAATAATCACTAATTCCAATTTTTCACGATTAGTGAACTCAGCAAAATTAATTTCTTCATTTTCAATTTTAAGTGAGATAACTTCTTTCATTTTTACTCCACATTAAAATACTTCGCATCTGGATGATGAAGAATTATTGTCACCGTTAATTGTTTCGCTTTAACTCATTTGCTAGGCGTAAAATTCTTTACGGTGAGCAACACGAATGATTGTGATTTCGAGTTTATTGTCATCAATGATATAGCCAATCCGCCAATCTCCAACACGAATTCGCCACACACCTTTTTCGCTTAAAACTTTGCGGCAACCGACGGGACACGGTTCTTCCGCCAAGTCCATAATATTTTTGACCACACGGTTTTTGGTTTGTCGTTCCAGCTTTTTAATGTCTTTTTCGGCACGTATGATGATGGATATTTTATACATCTATCTCACCGTCATTTCGCATTTCTTCTAAAATCTCGTTGAAATCGCGTTTCGGTTCGTCTTTGCTTTCGCGTGCAACTTCGCCGAGATGTAAGTCTTCAAGCATTTCCTCATAGTCTTCAATCGGCAAAATCACCGCCGTTTTTTGACCTTTAGAATCGGTTATGTATTGAACATTTTGCATAATTTTAATTTTAACCGAAATTATACAATTTTGAAATACTTCGCATCAGGATGATGAAGGATAATTGCTAACTTTTATCTTGTGTCATTTTTATGGAAAGAACCGATAGATTTCTTTTCTGGACAGGAAGCGAATAAAAATTATCGTGTCGCTTTCCATTTTCAAGCCGACACGATATTGACCGATTCTGATGCGAAAATGAGAATCGCTTCCTTTTAATTTTTTGAAATTGTGGATTTGATGTGGAGCGTCTGAGTCTTCGACATTTTCTATTGCTTTACGAATCCTCGCCAAGAGTTTGGCGTTATTGATGTTTCGTAAATCCGTTTGGAAACTTTCCCGAAATTCCACTTTCAAGATTTTTGCTCCAAAACTTCAAAAACCTCGGCACGCGAAACTTCCGCAGAATTTTCACCTTCTTCAATAGCCTTTGCCAGAGCAATATCTTCGGTAATTTCACGAAACAGATCGCTGAACAAATCCTTTCGTTCTTCAAGTGTTTCAATTATCGCCGTTTTGAAGAGTTCTTTTATTTTATCTTCATTTTCTAAAACTGTGTCCATAACATAAAAATTATCTAAC
>MWWE01000004.1_pt1 | contig 44406 bp, 42 predicted proteins | sample 1047301 | NCBI WGS metagenome assembly MWWE01 (sample SAMN06349973, study PRJNA376086) | soil metagenome | isolation source: MS1-1 sample Antarctic (ecotone) soil | place: Antarctica
AGCCATACTCAATGGCTTAACATTTAATTTAGAAATTTCTTTATGAAGTGTATAAAAACATACATTTTTTATTCAAGTTTTAAGTTATCTTAAACCAAATCAGTTTTGAGAATTTGAATTTTAAAGATAGTATGAATCTAAATCTCGTTACCGTACGAATTTATTTATATTAAAGATTTTTAAACAGAATTAAGGTGTCGTTTAAAAATACGAAAAATCACATTTTTGCTTACACCTAATTTCTAAGCACTAAACTTTGGGAAATAACCAACAAGAAAAATAAGACAGAGGGAAAAAATAATGAAAAAAAGAACACAAGCTCTATTAGTAATGGCAGTTGCCATGGTTACAGCATTTACTATGTTGCTGACCGGACTGCCCGATATGGGAACGGCGGATGCTTCAAGTCACCGCGAAGCTCCGTTAATTGCTGATGACCCGACAGCGGATAATACAGACCTTTATGCATTTGTCAGTCCTAATGATGCGACTAAGGTTACTTTATTGGCAAACTTTATACCGTTTGAAGAACCGGGCGGCGGACCGACCTACTACACGTTTGACGATAACGTAGTTTATCAGATCAGATTGGATAACAGCGGCAATGCCGAACTTGATCTGGCGATTCAGTTTCGTTTTCGCACGGAAGTAAGAAACGGCGATACTTTCTTATATAACACGGGTCAAGTTACCAGTTTAGATGATCCTGATTTGAATGTCAGACAATTCTATAATGTACACGGACTTGTTCGTCAGGGAAGTGGATTTGCTCAGTTTACACTTGCAACGGATGTTCCGGTTCCGCCCGTAAACATCGGACCGCGTTCGACACCGAATTATGAAACGGCTCTTGCCGAACCTGCAATCAGAACGGTTGCAACGGGTGCGGGTAACATTAGACTTTTTGCCGGACAGCGTGATGACGGTTTCTATGTTGACTTGGCTTCAACTTTTGACTTGCTCGGTTTGAGACCTTTCAATCCGAATCACATAATTCCGAGACCTGTTTCAGCAGGTGTGGATACTTTTGCCGGCTATAGCGTCAATACCATCGGTATTGAAATTCCGACCAGCTTGATAACTGTTACCGGACGAGCACCGACCGGACCGACCGATCCGGCTGCGATCATCGGTTTCTATTCAACGGCAAGCCGTCCGGGAACTCGTGTTCTGAATACGAACGGAACAGCAACTGTTACGGGCGACTGCTCATTAGCTCAAGCTCCAAGTACAGGCTGCGTGCAGGTTTCGCGTTTGGCAAATCCGCTTTTTAATGAATTGTTTATTCCGAGAGGAACATCAAAAACGGTTTCAGAAAACGATAAAGATTTATATAACGCCCAGTTACCGATTTCGGATAGTACCCGTAGAGTTTTTGTTCAAGGAACTGCGGCACGTCCGGTTGAGCCTGTGGCTTTGCTTAATTTTTTCTATCCGGTAATTTTTGATGCACCGACACAAGGTAGAGTTGATCTTGTCAGAGTATATCTAACAGGTGTTCCGGGAGCGACTCGTCCGCCTTTTCAAAATGATCCAATGGATCCGACAGCAGGACCGGGAGCAGTTCCGTCTGACTTGATGAGATTGAACACCGCAATTCCGCCGGTAGGAATAGGTTCACCCGGATTTAATCGTCTCGGTGTAATTGCCGGCGATAACGGTGGTTATCCAAATGGTCGCAGAGTTGGTGATGATGTAGTTGATATTACTTTGCGGGTAGCAGCAGGTGTATTACTTCCGGGTAATGCTTGTTCAGCTCAAAACGGTACGATGCCGGGAACGCAGAGTTGTAATCAATTCCCGAACAATGCACTTGGTGATGGTGTAACGCAGAACGATAAACCGTTCCGCACGACATTCCCGTTTCTTGCTTCACCTTGGAGTGGTTACGAGAATCCATATCATGGTCGTGAGTGTTCAACAACGCCTGACGGAGCATGTGCTCCAACAGCGACACCGCGTCCGTAATAACTAAAACTTGAAGAGATTTGAATTTATTCAATTCTCTTTATTAACTCAAAAATACGTGAGTGATGTTTTTAAACAATTATGTCACTCACGTATTTATGACTTTACAATCAAAATAAAATGCGTAAACAATTTTTCTTAATAGCAATTCCCGGCATTATTATCGGAATTATCTTAGCTGTAATAGTTATGGCATTTTCCAAAAGTTCTGTATCTCCCGAAGCAGAGCTTTTGCAGCCGATTACGACGAATCAAAAAACAGCGGCTGATAAACATATCAGAAGTGCTCAAAATAATATTAAACAAGCTCCTGAAAATCCGCAGGGATATAATATGCTTGCTGCAGCATTTATGCAGAAGGCACGCGAAACCGGAGATTTTAGTTTTAACGCGAGAGCTGAAGAAGCAGTCAAACATTCTTTCAGAGTTAAACCGGATAATTATGATGGTTTGAAAACTCAAGCCGCAGTTCTGCTGAATTTTCACCGTTTTGCCGAAGCATTGGAAATGGCTAAAAAAGCTCAGGCGATCAATCCGAATGACCACGAAGTTTACGGAGCAATGGTCGATGCACTCGTTGAATTAGGTAAGTATGACGAAGCGGTTGATGCCGCTCAGAAAATGGTTGATCTAAGACCGGACACAGCTTCATATTCAAGAATTTCCTACCTGCGTTCGCTCCATGGCGATACAAAAGGTGCGGCTGGAATGATGAAGATGGCTGCCACATCGGCAAGTCCCGGTAATCCTGAAAGTATTGCCTGGACTCGTGTTCATTTAGGTGATGAGTTAATGAACTTGGGTAAATTGAAAGAAGCCGAACACGAATATGATTTCGCTCTTTTTTCATTCCCCGATTATCATCTGGCACTCGCCGCGAAAGCAAAAGCACGTTTTGCAAATGGTGATAACGAAGAAGCTATAAGATTATATAAACGTGCTATCGAGCGAGTTCCTTTGCCTGATTATATCGCTGCACTCGGAGATTTATATGCTAAACTCGGAAAAACCGATGAAGCTAAAAAGCAGTATGAACAGGTCGAATTTATCGAAAAAAATGGAGCGGTGAGCGGAACTTACTCGCGTGAATTGGCTCTGTTCTGGGCTGACCACAATATGAATCTTGATAGAGCTCTGGAAACCGCCAAAGATGAACGTAAAAAACGCAAAGATATTTATACTTCCGATGTCCTTGCCTGGACTCTATACAAAAAAGGCAATTTCGCCGAAGCAAAAGCTGAGATGGATCAAGCAATGCGTTTGGGAACACGCGATGCACGGCTTTATTTCCACGCAGGTATGATTGCTCTGGCATTAGACAATGATGAAAAAGGAAAAGAATATTTAAAAGAGGCTTTAAGCATAAATCCTTATTTTGATATTCTTCAAGCCGAGGTCGCCAAGAAAAAATTAAACGAACTTAGCAGTAATTGATAATAGAAAATTGTTGGAGTTTAAGTTCTTTTTTAGTTTTTATATTTTTAATTTTGCCTTTTTAATTTCTTAGTCCGTAGTATGGATATGTGGAATAAAATAACTTCAATTTTTCTTTTTTTATTTGTCTTTATTATTTCGGTAAATGCTCATCCGCTGGGAAATTTCAGCGTTAATAATTTTTCACGCATCGAAATTGAAAAAGATCAGATAAATCTGCATTGTTTTCTGGATATGGCGGAAGTTCCGACATTTCAGGAATCACAACAAATTGATACGAACAACGATAAAAAACTCTCCGATGCTGAACTTAATGCGTATCTTGAAAAAATCACGCCGCAATACATCGCAAATCTAAAACTTTTTCTTGACGACAAGCCGCTAAACATTCAAACCGAATCAAAGGAAATTTCTATTCCTTTGGGAAGTGGAAATCTGCCGATTCTGAAAATTGATTGGAAGTTTACGGCAAAAATTCCCGAAAATACAACCGATGCTATTCATCGTCTGCGATTTGAAAATACAAATTTTAATGAGCGTGTCGGATGGAACGAAATCGTTATCAACCGCACACCGGGCATAAATGTTTTTGACAGCAATGCTTTCGGCAGTGCTTTAAGCGACGAATTAAAAACTTATCCCGAAGATATGCTGACCGCACCTTTGACCGAACGGGAAGCGGAACTTTCTTTTACAACAGCGGACATTCCGGCAAATACCAAAGCACTTCAAAATAGAAACGGAACTGTCAGTTCACCCGTTCAAAAGGACAGACTCGCCGAACTGATCTCCGAAACTGAAGTTACACCATTTATTATTTTTATGGGCTTGCTGCTTGCTTTCGGACTCGGAGCAATGCACGCAATGTCACCCGGACACGGAAAAACGGTCGTCGGTGCGTATCTCGTCGGTTCAAAAGGAACTATTAAACACGCAATGTTTTTAGGACTGACCGTAACGATCACACATACGCTCGGAGTTTTTGCATTGGGATTGATCACACTATTCGCTTCTCAATTTATACTACCCGAACGCATTATGCCTTTTCTTAGTTTTATTTCGGGTTTGCTCGTATTGTTTATCGGTTTAAATCTTTTCAAAGACCGTCTGTTTTCCGCTTTAGGCTATAAATCAAAACATCAGCATCACCACGACCACAACCATTTTGACGGACACGGTGAAGCTGCGGGATTTCATCACGAACATCATGAGCATCATGAACACGATGAGCATGGTGAGCATCAACACGATGATTTTGTTCACACACACGATGGACACACACATTCGCATCAACCGCCCGAAAACATAACTTGGAAAAGCCTTTTAGCACTTGGTATTTCAGGCGGATTACTGCCTTGTCCTTCCGCATTGGTTTTGATGCTTTCGGCGATTTCATTAAATCGGATCGGTTACGGATTTGTGCTGACGATAGCTTTCAGTATTGGTTTGGCGGCAACTTTGATGTGCGTCGGCTTGGCATTTCTATACCTCGGTAAACTTTTAGACCGTCCGTCACTTGGACAAAATCCAGTCATAAAAGCTCTGCCTGTTTTTAGTGCATTTGTAATATCGTGCCTTGGAGCAGTAATTTGCTATAATTCATTTGCGATGTAAATAAAGGAGAGCGTTTTATGGCAATATCAACTCTGTCAATCCTGTTTTTCGGTTTTCTGCTCGGCTTAAAACACGCCGTCGAAGCGGATCATATCGCCGCTGTTTCAACAATTGTTACCGAAAGAAAAAGCCTCTGGAGTTCTGCAATTATCGGCGGAATCTGGGGATTAGGACACACAATTTCATTATTGGCAGTCGGCATTCTCGTGATATTGCTTGAGTTTCGTGTAAGCAGCCAGATGGAAAATATCTTGGAATTCTTCGTCGGTATTATGCTTCTGTTTTTGGGAATAAACGTCATACAGAAAATGTTTCGCGGCGGTCAACTTCATTTTCATAAACACGAACACGGCGAACATCTGCACGCACACCCGCATCTGCACGAAGATATACACACAGCTAATGAACCGCATACGCATCACGGATTTTCGCTTGCTCCGCGTCCTTTGATTATCGGAATGGTTCACGGACTTGCAGGTAGTGCGGGTTTGATGCTTTTGGTTTTGCCGACCATCGAATCACAGACGATAGGTTTGCTTTACATAATTATCTTTGGACTCGGTTCAATCGGTGGAATGATGCTGATGAGTATGCTCGTAAGTCTGCCGCTTTATTTGACAGCTTTACATTTTAACCGCTTGAACAATTTGTTGAAATTATTCGCAGGTTTATTTAGTATTTGCATCGGACTATGGATTATTTACGAAAAAGGTTTTGCAGACAAGCCGATTATTTAGTGGAGAGTAAAAACAAAACAGTTTAATACTCTCTATAACTATTATGTCCCGAAAATTAATTTCTGTAATTATACCTACATTTAATCGGGCAAAATTGCTCGTTAAAGCCATACAGAGCGTCAAAGCCCAGAGTTATCCGAACATTCAGATAATTGTTGCTGATGACGGTTCTCAGGATAATACTGCGGAAATAGTTGCACAATTTGAAGATGTTGAATATTACTATCAGGAAAATAAAGGACAAGGTGCGGCTCGAAATTTAGGGTTTAAATTCGCTAAAGGCGAGTATATAGCTTCCCTCGATTCAGATGATATTTGGTTTGATAATTTTCTTGAAACCGCAGCTTCTGCCTTGGAGCATTATAAAGTGGACTTTGTTTTTCTGAATTGGACTGAATTTACCGATACCGAAGATTCAATCAGTGATATGGAACAAGACGGAATATGGCAAAAATATTCTGAAAATCAAGACGGCGAGTGGGCACTTTTAGACGATAAAGAAGTTCGGGAACTTTTTATCAATTCCTGTCCCGCACCTACTTCGGCACTGTTAATGAAACATTCTTCAATCGCTTCGGGTTGGAATGAGGAAATGAAGATTGCCGATGACTGGTTTCTGATCTTGGAGATGGTTTTAAGGAAACCGTGCCGGGCGGCTTTTACTTTGACACCTTACTGGAAAAAATATACTCACGTTGACAATATCTATCATGGCAGAGATCCTTTGGAAGTTCTCGCCGAATTCGGTTTACACGACGAACCGCTGTTTGCACAATATTTTCGGGAACATCTGACTTCTGCGGAAAAAGCTATCTTTCGGAGAAGGTTAGCGGTCAATCACTTAAACTTTGTGCGTTTAAAGTTGAAACGTCACGGTTTATCTTCAGTAGTTCTTCAATCTTCATTAAAAACATTACGATTTCTCACATCCGCTTTTACACTCGCACCTGTGAGCAGTATTTTTTATGTTGGACAATTATTCACCGATCATCTGAAAAATCGTGCTCGTATAGCCCGAAATAAGCGTCAACAGGTTCAAGGAACTGACGGCGTCGAGATTTCAAAATCCCTCGATACTATCTTAAAATCCAAAGCTGATAAGAAATTTTAATTACTGATGTCCTACGATATTCCGGTAGCCAACACTGCTTTTATTGGCAATGAAAAAAAATATGTTGACGACTGTATGGAATCAGGTTGGATTTCATCGGCGGGCAAATATGTCGAATTGTTCGAAAACAATTTTGCCGAATTCTGCAATGTCCGCCACGCTATTGCTTGCTGTAACGGCACAGTAGCTTTGCATCTTGCACTGCTTGCACTTGGTGTCCAAACGGGCGACGAAGTAATCATTCCAACTCTGACCTTTGTAGCTACGCCGAACTCCGTAACATATTGCGGTGCAAAACCCGTTTTTGTTGATTCGGAATCCGAAACGTGGAATCTCGATCCTAAGCAGGTCGAAGCAAAGATCACCCCACGCACAAAGGGAATTATCGCCGTTCATTTATACGGACATCCCGCAAGAATGAACGAATTACAGGACATCGCCCAACGTCATAATTTATTTTTACTGGAGGATGCGGCGGAGGCTCACGGAGCGATCTGCAATGAAAAAGTTGTCGGGTCAATCGGTAATGCCGCCGCTTTTAGTTTTTACGCCAATAAAATTATCACTACCGGCGAAGGCGGTATGGTTGTAACTGATGATGAAGAATTGGCGGCACGGGCGAGATTGCTACGCGGTCAGGGAATGGATTTGAATCGCCGTTACTGGCATCCGATTATCGGTTATAATTATCGGATGATGAATTTACCGGCGGCAATCGGACTTGCTCAACTGGAAAAAATTCAGCAGCAGATTGAACTGAGAAAAAATATTGCCGAACTTTACCGTGAGCGTTTGGGGGAAATGCCCGGAATTATATTTCAGCCGGAACAAGTTTGGGCAAAGCACGTTTATTGGATGTTCAGCATTGTTCTTCAAACGGAGTTTTGGCAGAATCGTGATGCGGTGATTGAAATATTAGCTGAACAGGGAATCGAAACCAGACCTTTATTTTATCCCGCACATTCGATGCCGCCGTATATTGATTCGGTTTCCGGCGAAACATTTCCCGTCGCTGAAAATCTGTCCCGAAATGGACTCAGCCTGCCGACCTGGGCGGGTTTAACCGAAAGTCAGATAGATTTTGTGTGCGATAATTTAAAGAAATGTAGAAAATAATGTTTTATGGCGTTATCCGATACAAATAATCAAAAGGTATTTTCAATAATTATCGCAACATATAATTGCGGTCAAAAGATTGAAAAGACTTTGGGTTCGATCTTTTCGCAGAAGAAAGATTTGTTTGAACTGATTATTATGGACGGGGCTTCGACGGATGATACGCTTGAGTTTATAAAAAAATACGAAAACAATTTAACTCTTATTTCCGAAAAAGACGAAGGTGTTTATTATGCTTTTAATAAAGCGATAGATTTAGCATCGGGAAAATATCTCTATTTTATAGGTGCGGGCGACTGTCTGAAAGCGGATATTCTGGAACAAGTCGAAGAATTTTTACTGCCTGAAACTCCGTCATTGATTTACGGCAAATGTTATTTTGTAAAACAGAAAACTTACAACGGTAAAAAATTCACCGCCGATTTATTTATCAGGGATAATATTTGTCAACAAGGCATTTTTTATCACCGCACCATTTTCGATATTATCGGAAAATTCGATGTAAAATATAAAAGTTTCGCCGATTGGTTTCTTAATTTAAGATGTTTTCTTGATAGAGCAATTACCAAGCGATATGTTAATCTTTTAATTGCCGATTATGAAGAGGGCGGCTTGAGTTCTGAAATTCAGGATGACCCTGTTTTTGTTGAGGAATTCCCGATCTTCGTCAGGCAACAGTTCGGTTTGACCAAATCCTTAATATGCAAAGCATTTTTAAAAAGTCCTTATATTTTTAATTACATTTATTTCGGAGAATATAAATTATTGCTGAGGCATTTGATATATAATTACTCACTGCCGGGATATTTGGCAGCATTGGCAAAACCTTGTGTGTTGGGTTTCAGGGGTTTGAAAAAACGTCTGGGAAGTAAAAAGTAAACTACTGATGAATACTTTCTGAAAGCAAATAACGGATAATAAAGTTTGATAGTTTTTATATTGAAGGCTTCCGTTTCGATTTTAAAAATAAACATTCTGAATCCAATGCAACTTTTCCAGCGAATATAGGCTTGAAACGGCAAATTTTTCTTTTCCCCATTTAATTATAATTTGTTGTTTTCGTAAAATAAAATTTCAAATCAATAAGTCCATAGAAAAGCAATTTGTACAGCTAATTTTTGGTGTTGTTAAATAAAGGGGAAGTATGAATCAAAATTATAAATTCCGGCACAATGGTTCAAAGTCTGTAGATAAGGTAATTTCCAACAAATTGAAAGAGGTTGTCAGTCAAAAAACTTTTGAAAAGAACGATCTGTTTCAAACAAATATATTTAATCAACAAATCAAAAACGAACTCCTCAGCAGTTTACCCGTTTCTGATTTGCAAAATCTTTATTCATTAATGGAATTAGTGCAGCTTGATAAGGATGAATATATTTATCAACCGGATAATTTTATACATTCTCTGTATTTTCCTGAAACAGCTGTTATTTCCGAGTATCATATTCTGCAAAATGGAAAAACCATTGAACTATCAATGGTCGGCAGAGAAGGAATTGTCGGTGCAAGTTCAGTTCTTAATTCCAATTGTTCAAGAAACTGGTCACAGGTTTTAATTCCCGGTCAGGCTTATCGAATAGATTCAAAGGCATTTGAACTGGAAACTAATAGCAAAGAAGCAGTTAAAAAAATATTTTTTAATTTCATCAATCTGTATATTTCCCAAATATCGCAAAAAATAATCTGCAATAATCATCATACGATTGAAGAACGCCTGTGCCTCTGGCTTTTGATGATAAATGAGCGTTGCGATGATAAAAATCTTCCACTGACTCAAGAACAAATCGCCAATTATCTGGGAACTTACCGTCCGAGCATTACCTTAATTACGCAAACCCTCCGCCAAAAAGGAATAATTGATTCCCGACGCGGAAAAATCATCATACTTGATGAAGCAAATTTGAAAAAGATGTCCTGTGATTGCTATACAATGATAAAAACCAACCAGCAAACTGCTTAGACATCTTTTGTTTTTAATCCGGGAAATTTCTTAAAATCCGATTTTCTTATTCTCACCGCCGTCTGCGGCTTCGCCCGTCGCAACTACTTTTAGAAATCCCGCAATCTGTGTAAAAACGCTTGAGGTTACATCCCAATATTCAGCTTGTTCAACAACTATTTTCAACAAGATCAAATTCGGGTCGTCTTGTCCTTCAGGAAACCATGCTTTGTGTTCGAGACTCCAAAGTTCGGCGATTTTATCGCGGTCGGTGGAAAATTCCGCTTTGCCCGAAACTGAAACATATGTATTATCATCGGGCGAAGCGTATGAAACATTTACACGATTATCTTTCATTATTTCATCTACGTGGTGGTTTTCACTGCTCGTCATAAACCACAGATCACCGTCGAATTCGACTTGCTGCGTATCCATCGGACGCGACCGCAAAACTCCACTGTCAATCGTCGTAAGCATCGCGGTATCAACATCTTGTATCAAATCTCTAAGTTTATCAATCGCCTCTTGTCTTGTATTATCCATAATTTTTTAACCTTCTTCCTTAAATATAATTTTGTTCTCGTTTATTAATTTTAATATATCTACAAACAATCCGCATTCCAAAAGATATATAAAGTTCTCAGAACCTTAAAATAAAAAAAGATGTTTATTGACTAACGCATATTTTTTTTATCAGGTTGATTAACGACCTGTGCGTGTGCAAGCACGGCAACGAGCGAAACTCCACCGATAATGTTTCCCAGAAGTGTCGGCAGCATCCAATCAAATAAGCAGGTTTTTCATCTTCGTGTTCCGAATCATCTATAGATTTTTCCATATTTTCTCAAACTGATGTGTGATCGTGAATGATTTTCCAGCCGTTTTTGAATTTTCTAAAAATCAATGTAAATAATCCCGTCGGCTTATCCTCTTTTCTCTCCAGCAAAAAACGTCCGCGAACCATTGCGGATTTTTCGCTCAAAACAGTTATATCTAATTCGGAAAATGAAAGTTTGCCCATTTTATCGCAGTCCGAATATCCGCGTTTATAATTATCAAAAGTTGCCTGCCAGCCCCGTGTGTTCTTGTTGCCGGAAGTAAAACTCAACTCTTCCGACTTCCAATAACCCTGCATAAAACCTTCGATGTCGCATTTGTTCCACGCTTCGGTTTGTATGTCTAAAACTTTTTTGACCGCATTTTCGATCTTTAGATTCTTTTTGTCATTTTGTCCAAAAGCCATAGATATAAATAATAAAACAAGCGTTGAAGCTAAAATCAAATTTTTCATAATAAAAATAAGATAACATAAGTGCTTTGAAATAGTTCAGCGATTTTGCAAAACTGAATATGTGGCGAAAAACACTTTCGATTACATAATTGCGGGCGGCGGAATGGCGGGGCTTTCGCTTGGATTTTATTTGGATGAGAGTTCGTTAAAAGGTAAAAAAGTTTTGATAATTGACCGTGAAGAGAAAAATAAAAACGACCACACCTGGTGTTTTTGGGAAAAAGGGAAATCGGCGTTTGAGGAAATTGTTTTCCGAAGTTGGAATCAATTTTGGTTTCACGGAACGCAGAGGTTTAGTGAACTTTTAGAACTCGAAAATTATCAATACAAAATGATTCGGGCAATAGATTTTTATGAGTTTGTGATTTCAAAACTTGAAACAAATTCTAATTTCACATTTCTGCAAGCTGATATTTTGGAAGTTGAAAATGATTCGGTGAAAACTGACAAAGGCGAGTTTTTTGCAGACAAATTTATCTTCGATAGTTGGACACGAAAAAAATATGACAATCCGACATATCATAATCTTTGGCAGCATTTTCTCGGCTGGGAAATTGAAACTTCTCAAGATGTTTTTAAAAAGGATGAACCGACACTTTTTGATTTTCGGGTTGAGCAGAAAGATGAATGTAGATTTATTTATATTTTGCCGGTGTCACCAAAAAAAGCTCTGATCGAATTTACGATCTTTTCGGATAATTTGATTGAAAAAGAAGAATACGAAGCAAATTTGAAAAAATATATTTCGGAGATTTTGCAGGTTGAAACCTACAAAATAAACGAAACGGAATCCGGCATAATTCCGATGTCGGACGAACCGCACGAAGAGTTTCCAAATGCGAAAATTATCAGAATCGGAACGGCGGGCGGATACGTCAAACCTTCAACGGGTTACAGTTTCAAACGAACACAAAAACGCTTGCAAAATTTGGTAGAGAGTTTAGAAAAAACAGATTCAATTAAAAATTCAAAATTGAAAATTCAAAATTGGAAACTTTATATGGACAGCGTTCTGCTTAATGTTCTGCACTCTAAAAAGCATCCGGCGGACGAAGTTTTTACGAGTCTTTTTAGAGAAAATAAAACTTCACAAGTTTTGAAATTTCTTGACGAAGAAACCTCAATAAAAGAAGATTTGCACATAATGAAAACCGTTCCGCTTGTGCCGTTTACAAAGGCGGCAATTGAGGATGTTTTCAACAAATTAAAATAAATTCAGCAGTCAGGACAACCAATTTTCCAGTTGATGCACCTTTTAAGATTAAAGGTTTATTGCAATAATCTTCATTAAATTCAAAATTCAAAATTAATATATCGGAGGAAAATTATGAAATTTATCCTGACGGGATCTCTGTGTCTTTTTTTCGTGTTCGGTGCGTTTGCTCAGACGAAAGATTTGCCGGAAAAAACAGAACAAAGCGTGGAAAAACTTTCGCTTGCCCGCAAAGACAAAGATGGAAATATTGAGGAAGGGCTTGAAGTTTTCAATACAAAAGATATTCCGATCACTTGTTATATAGACCTGAGTTCAGATATACCAACATTAGTAAAAATGAATTTTATCGCTGTCAAAGCTAAGGGATTACGAGCCGACATAAAAATTGTTACAGTCAGTTATAAAACAAAAGACGGCGAAAATAGTGTAAGTTTTAATGCTTCACCAAATAAAATCTGGGCGGTTGGTGATTATCGGGTTGATATTTTTTTAGACGGAAAACTTGCCGCAAGTAAAGAATTCAAAATCGAAGCTAAAGTGAATTAATTTGAAACACTCTAAAATTTTTTGAGCCTGAATTGTATGATGAAAAATCATAAAGTCCCATATTTTCACTAAAAATCCGCTTGGCATATCTCTTGCTTGTTTAATTTATAAAATAAGGAGGAATTTAGTATTATTATGAACGATACATCAGTAAAAAAAGTTATGGCAGATACTTCGCCGAAAGGTGATATGGGACAAAAATATTTAGCTTCGGGAAAAGATGTGGCAATGCGTCTTTGGGAAAATGAAGAACCGCACAAAGACAAAAAGGAAACAAGAAAACGCGATTATGAAACGGTTGGTTATGTTTTAAAGGGAAAAGCCGAACTTCATCTTGAAGGTCAAATGGTTATTTTGGAAGAAGGCGATTCTTACGTCGTACCGAAAAATGCGGAACACACGTATAAAATTCTCGAAACTTTCACCGCCGTCGAGGCAACTTCGCCCCCTGCACACGCTCACGGACGCGATGAGGAATAGTTAAAAATCAAAAATAAAACTTTAAAGGATGGGCTTTCGGCTCGTCTTTTTTTTATGAAATAAGCAAAAAAGTATCAAACTATTTAAATAGTATTTGATATAATCATCGAAAAACTTTCAATAGAAAATTATGAATAAATACTTTTCCGTTAAAATATTCGTTTTAATATTCGCTTTAAGTGTTTCAGCACTTGCTCAGAAAGATTATTTTCCCACAAGCGATAAGTGGGAAATGCGAACGGCGGAACAGGCAAAATTTGATTCTGCAAAACTAAAAGCAGCAATTGACTTTGCGAAAGCAAATGAAGCAAAAGCACCGAGAGATCAGGAACTTGGACAAGCACAAACATTCGGACGCGAACCGTTTGGCGAATCTGTCGGACCTTATGAAACCCGGGGCGAAATGACAGGAATTATTATCAAAAATGGATTTATTGTCGCCGAATGGGGCGAGCCGTTTCGGGTTGATATGACACATTCGGTAACGAAAAGTTTTTTGACGGCAACGGTTGGTCTGGCGTTTGACCAAAAGTTGATTCCGAATCTGAAATCGCCTGTTTATAAAGAAATTGCTCCCGTTTCTGTTTATAATCCTCTGCAAAGATTTGATGATGCGGAGAAATTCGGGAAGTCGAAATTTCTTGAACTATTTGAAAGCGAATATAATAAAAAAATCACTTGGGAAAATTTATTACAACAAAACAGTAGTTGGGAAGGGACGCTTTGGAACAAACCCGATTGGGCGGACAGACCTGATCGGGATTCTTCAACTTGGTTAAATAAAGAGCGAAGCCAACCCGGAACGGTTTATGAATATAACGATACGCGAGTGAATTTGCTGGCACTTATGGCATTAAATATTTGGCGAAAATCTCTGCCGCAGGTTTTGAAAGAAAATATTATGGATGAGATCGGTGCATCTCAATCGTGGCGTTGGCACGGTTATGAAAATTCGTTTGTTTTAATTGACGGACAAATTATGCAATCGGTCAGCGGCGGCGGGCATTGGGGCGGCGGAATGTTTATCAACGCCCGTGATTTGGCACGTTTCGGTTATTTAGTTGAACAAAACGGAAATTGGAATGGCAAGCAATTATTATCAAAAGAATTCCTAAAAATGGCGGAAACTCCGAGCGTTCCGAATCCGACTTACGGGTTTATGAATTTCTTTTTGAACACCGACAAAAAACTTTATCCGAACGCTCCCGAAGGCACGATTGCTTTTCTCGGCAATGGCACAAATATAGTTTACATAGATCGCAAAAACAGCATCGTAGTTGTTGCACGTTGGATCGAGAACGACAAAATTGATGAGTTTTTGGGCAAAGTCTATGCAAGTCTTAAATGATTTTAGGTTTTAGATTTTAGATTTGCGATTGGTAAGAATAAGAATTTTGCCCGCGAATAAACGTGAAAGAATGCGAAAAAACAAAAACAAAAACAATAAATTATAAAAAATAAATTCGCGGAAATCCGCCGAATCCGCGAAATCCGCATTCTATTTCTTAATTCTTAGGCTTTATATAAAAATATGCAGTTACAAAAAATTATATTTCACGCAGTTTTAATTATCTTTACAGTTTCAAATATTGCCTGTGCGAACACGGCTTTTACCGATTCGGATTCGGATGAACTACCTCTGCCGAAAGAGCGTCCGCAGTTTGAAGTGGAAACTGTGGCAACCGGATTGGAAGTGCCTTGGTCAATCGTTTTTGCTCCCGACGGACGCATATTTGTAACGGAACGTCCGGGCAGAATTCGTGTAATTGATAAGGATGGAAAGTTGTTGGAAAAACCGCTTTTTGTCGTCAAAGATGTTGAACTCGAAAGCGAGACGGGTTTGATGGGAATGACTCTGCACCCGAATTTCGCAGAAAATCATTTGCTTTATTTTGCTTATGTTTATGAAAATAGCGGCGATAAATTCGTTCGCGTCAGCCGTTATAAAGAAACGGGTGAAACATTGACCGATGGAAAAACAATTATCGAAGCAATTCCCGCCGCAAAATATCACGCCGGAATGCGTCTCGGTTTTTCGCCGGTTGATAAAAAACTTTATATCACGACGGGCGACGGTACGAAACAAAAGCGTTCGCAGGATTTGAGTTCGATCAATGGGTGACGGCAACGGTTGGTCTGGCGTTTGACCAAAAGTTGATTCCGAATCTGAAATCGCCTGTTTATAAAGAAATTGCTCCCGTTTCTGTTTATAATCCTCTGCAAAGATTTGATGATGCGGAGAAATTCGGGAAGTCGAAATTTCTTGAACTATTTGAAAGCGAATATAATAAAAAAATCACTTGGGAAAATTTATTACAACAAAACAGTAGTTGGGAAGGGACGCTTTGGAACAAACCCGATTGGGCGGACAGACCTGATCGGGATTCTTCAACTTGGTTAAATAAAGAGCGAAGCCAACCCGGAACGGTTTATGAATATAACGATACGCGAGTGAATTTGCTGGCACTTATGGCATTAAATATTTGGCGAAAATCTCTGCCGCAGGTTTTGAAAGAAAATATTATGGATGAGATCGGTGCATCTCAATCGTGGCGTTGGCACGGTTATGAAAATTCGTTTGTTTTAATTGACGGACAAATTATGCAATCGGTCAGCGGCGGCGGGCATTGGGGCGGCGGAATGTTTATCAACGCCCGTGATTTGGCACGTTTCGGTTATTTAGTTGAACAAAACGGAAATTGGAATGGCAAGCAATTATTATCAAAAGAATTCCTAAAAATGGCGGAAACTCCGAGCGTTCCGAATCCGACTTACGGGTTTATGAATTTCTTTTTGAACACCGACAAAAAACTTTATCCGAACGCTCCCGAAGGCACGATTGCTTTTCTCGGCAATGGCACAAATATAGTTTACATAGATCGCAAAAACAGCATCGTAGTTGTTGCACGTTGGATCGAGAACGACAAAATTGATGAGTTTTTGGGCAAAGTCTATGCAAGTCTTAAATGATTTTAGGTTTTAGATTTTAGATTTGCGATTGGTAAGAATAAGAATTTTGCCCGCGAATAAACGTGAAAGAATGCGAAAAAACAAAAACAAAAACAATAAATTATAAAAAATAAATTCGCGGAAATCCGCCGAATCCGCGAAATCCGCATTCTATTTCTTAATTCTTAGGCTTTATATAAAAATATGCAGTTACAAAAAATTATATTTCACGCAGTTTTAATTATCTTTACAGTTTCAAATATTGCCTGTGCGAACACGGCTTTTACCGATTCGGATTCGGATGAACTACCTCTGCCGAAAGAGCGTCCGCAGTTTGAAGTGGAAACTGTGGCAACCGGATTGGAAGTGCCTTGGTCAATCGTTTTTGCTCCCGACGGACGCATATTTGTAACGGAACGTCCGGGCAGAATTCGTGTAATTGATAAGGATGGAAAGTTGTTGGAAAAACCGCTTTTTGTCGTCAAAGATGTTGAACTCGAAAGCGAGACGGGTTTGATGGGAATGACTCTGCACCCGAATTTCGCAGAAAATCATTTGCTTTATTTTGCTTATGTTTATGAAAATAGCGGCGATAAATTCGTTCGCGTCAGCCGTTATAAAGAAACGGGTGAAACATTGACCGATGGAAAAACAATTATCGAAGCAATTCCCGCCGCAAAATATCACGCCGGAATGCGTCTCGGTTTTTCGCCGGTTGATAAAAAACTTTATATCACGACGGGCGACGGTACGAAACAAAAGCGTTCGCAGGATTTGAGTTCGATCAATGGGAAAACTTTACGTTTGAATGATGATGGGACGATTCCCGCAGATAATCCGTTTATCAATACGAAAAATGCACGTCCTGAAATCTGGACTTACGGGCATCGCAACGCACAGGGAATGGACTGGCATCCCGAAACGAATTTAATGTGGCAAACCGAACACGGACCAAGTTTAATTGACGGCGTTTCATATTTCAAAAAACGCACGGGCGGCGACGAGATAAATATTGTCGAACGCGGCAAAAATTATGGTTGGGCAAAGATTTCTCACGATATGACGAAGGAAGGGATGGAAACACCTCTGATCGAATATTCGCCCGCAGTTGCTCCGGCAAGCGGAACTTTTTATCGCGGCGATACTTTTCCTGAGTTTAAAAATAATTTCTTTTTCGGTGCGTTAAAAGGCGAATCGTTGATTAGATTAGTTATTGACGGACGGAAGATCACCGCACAGGAATATTTATTAAAAAAGAAATACGGTCGGATTCGAGAAGTTGCGGTAAGTCCCGAAGGTTACATATATTTTTCAACTTCCAATCGTGACGGACGCGGCGATGTAGCGAATGAAGACGACAGGATTTTGCGGATTGTGCCGAAAAAGTAAATTTTGTTTGCAGGAGGAGATTCACAAAGGCGATATTGTTAAGAAAATTTGAGAGAAAAAAAAATACAATGAATCAATTATTTTGTTCAATTCTCATTAATCTGCGATAATACTTAATAACAAGTCTTTCTAAAATCTAAACGGAGAAAATATGTTGAAAAAAATCATCAGCCTTTCGTGTATTTTGTTTACTTTCATATCATTTGTAAACTTTGCAGATGCAAAAGATATGAGCGGTGAGATAAATTCTGCTACTGCGAAAATTATGCCGAAAATCATTAAATGGCGGCGGCATATTCACGAAAATCCCGAGCTTTCCAACCGTGAATTTAAGACGGCGGAAATGGTTGCCGATCATATGCGTGGACTTGGCTTTGAGGTGAAAACGGGCATTGCCAAAACGGGTGTTATCGGGATTTTGAAAGGAGCGATGCCGGGACCGACGATTGGACTTCGAGCAGATATGGACGCATTGCCCGTCAAAGAAAGAGTTAATATTCCTTTTGCCTCAAAAGTTGTCGCAGAATATAACGGCGAAAAAGTTCCCGTAATGCACGCCTGCGGACACGATACGCACGTGGCGATGCTGATGGGAACGGCGGAAGTTTTGGCGGGAATGAAAGATAAGATTAAGGGGAATGTCGTGTTTATTTTCCAACCTGCCGAAGAAGGTCCGCCCGAAGGAGAACGCGGCGGTGCGGAATTGATGGTTGAAGAAGGTGTCATGACGAATCCGAAAATTGATGCGATATTTGGAATTCATATAAATTCTCAAACCGAGATCGGCACGATTCGTTATAAAAAAGGTGCGACGATGGCGGCTTCCGATTGGTTCAAAATAAAAGTCAAAGGCAAGCAGGCACACGGTTCTGCACCTTGGGCAGGAGTTGATCCGATTGTTACCGCGACAATGATTATCAACGGTTTGCAAACAATCGTTTCGCGTCAATCGGTTTTAACGAAAGCACCCGTTGTCATCACCGTCGGTAAAATAAACGCCGGAGTTCGTGAAAATATTATTCCCGAAACTCTGGAAATGGCGGGAACGATTCGGACGCTTGATTCGGAAATGCAAAAAGATGTTCATCAGCGAATAAGAAACACAGTCAAAGCTATCGCCGAAAGTCAGGGAGCAACGGCGGAAGTCGAGATTGATACGAAAACTCTCGTTACATACAACACACCGGAACTCGTTGAAAAAATGCTGCCGTCTTTGGAAAAAGCCGCCGGAAAAACAAAAGTTATCGAAAGCGAATGGACAACCGGAGCGGAAGACTTTTCATATTTTGGCACAAAAGCACCTTCGTTTTATTTCTTTGTCGGCGGAATGCCGAAAGGCAAGAATCCGGCAGAAGCGGCTGGTCATCACACGCCCGATTTTTATATTGACGACAGCCGATTGGATGTCGGTGTGAAGGCTTTTGCGAATATCGTTTTTGATTATACGAAATAGTAAATAAAACTCACACAAAAGTAAACTTGGTTACTAGAGAAATAAAAAATGAGAAATAAGCTGAATTTAATTTTATTGATTATTTTTTTAACTACTTTTTGCTTTAGCCAAACTGAATTGACTGAGTTGCAAAAAGTATATGAACAGAAATCAATTGAGCAATATGAACAATTTTTGAAGAAGTGGGAAAAAGAATCCAAGCCCATTTCAATCAATTCTTTGAAAGGATTGCATAAAGATGTATATCAAATTTTTCAAGATTTTTATGATCCTTTCAATCTAGCTAAAATTGGAACTGGTGAGCGGGGAAGAAACCTTTATTCCAAAGTTGAATATGTAATAGTTCAAAACTCAATAGATATTGCCATACACAAAACAGATGAATTGCCTTATTATATATATGATAAGGCAAAGCCAACAATGCTTTCAAAGGAGCGTATTGATAATTTCCGACCTGAATTAAAATTAGGAAAGCCAATTCTATTTCTTTTGCCCAAATACGACACGATTATCAATAAATTTCTTGGAAGTGAAAAATACCCTCTTGGTCCCGGCGTAATAATGAATCCGGGTGGAGCAGAAGGTGAAAGTGAGAAGCGATCAAATTTCTTAAATCAGAAATTAAAGATTATTTACGGACATTGGGGTGGTTATTGGCATATAGAAACTCATCCTCAAGTATTAAGAATTGATTTTAATGAGAATAAGACAATTGCAAAAGTCCATTATAGATTGGGTTATGAAGGTGGTGCAGCTTTATATAAAAAGCAAGACTCTAAATGGAAAATGCAGGAGTTTCAATTAATATGGATAGAATAGAACTATGTTCATTGGAGTTTAAATATCAAATGAACATAGTTCTGGATTCACTAATCACACAAATAATACAGTAATCCGTAATAATTCGTGAGAAAAAAGTTTAGCTTTGAATATGTGCCTCGACAAACCAAAGTAATTTATCAATCCCGCGAGAAACTTCCGTGAAAACATCCGCCGTGTCCATATCGCCTGCTTTGTCGGCTTCGTCTATGTTCTTGCGAACCTTTTTACCGAAATCCGCAAGTGCCGTCGAAAGTGAGTCAACATGATCGTGTCCTTCGGTAATTTCCAACGGATATTGGCTCAAAGTTGATTTTTCAGCCGAAACGCGAACCGTTCCTTCCGCCGTTCCGCCTAAAATCGTAACTCTTTCGGCAATCGTGTCCGTATAGTTTTCAACTTCGGTTGCCACCTGATCGAAAAGTTCGTGCAGGGCAATAAAACTCATCCCTTTGACATTCCAATGAGCTTGTTTTGCCTGCGATTTCAAATCTATCGAATCGGCAAGTCTGTCATTTAAAAGCCCGATGATTTTCTCTCTCGTTTCTTTTTTTAGATCAATTTTTGTACTGTGCATATTGTATAATTTATTCCTCCAAGTTTAGAATTAGAATAATTCTAAACTCCTAAATTGTCAAATCAAAAAAATAAAAAATACCATTCAATTTTCTTCTTGAATATAAGTCAATTTATCAACAAATCGGTTTTACGAAATGTTAAAATAATTATATGCTTTAAAGATAAGTTTCATTTTTATATGATTGTTCAAAAAGGAGAAATTATCAATTAATGTCTAAAGAAGTTATTAATGTTGACGGAGAAGATAGAGAGGTTCGGGAAGATACGGCAAAATCTTATCGAGGAGTAATGTGGATTTTAGGAACTGTTTTAATATTCATTGTAATTGCCGGAATTTTGCTTTTGGGTTTTTCCATATTTTCTGTGAGTGATGGAGAATTAAATACACCTGAAACAAAGACGGGCGAACAAATAAAATAAGCGTTTAATTAGGTAAAATGGATGTTATCCAAGTTTTTTTTGTCTTGCAGCGTTCATTTTACCAACTTCCCATATTCAGATATCTAAGGGCAATTTCCTGGGCTTTAAAAACTCTTTCGCCATATTTCGTCGGGAAATACATTCTTCGTGCAATTCCGCCTTCATCAGAACTTCTTTTTTCTTCTCTGGAATCCAAAAGGTTTTTATCGAACATTCTTTGCAAGGTTACGTAAATCGTCCCTTTTTTTAGATCATTTTCGGATACTTCAACCATCTCAAGACCGAACATTTCTTCATTATCAACAAGCATTTCCATTATCAAATACTCTTTGTCCGAAAGGCTTGGGAATTCTTTGTTATTCATTGGTTTTCATCCTGTTTTTTGTGAAATGAGTAAAGCACACTTACAATATGTAAGTTTTTGTTTTGAGTCAAGTAAAATTTTTTCTGCTTGTTTGTTTAACTTTATGTTACTAAACTTATAAATATGTTGGTTTTAGGAATAGAAAGCTCTTGTGACGAAACCGCCGCCGCCGTTGTGCTGGACGGTAGGGAAATTTTGTCGTCGGTGATTTCTTCACAAATCGAGATTCATAAAAAATGGGGTGGAGTCGTTCCCGAAATTGCTTCGCGTGAACATCTTGTCAAAATTGATCCGATTGTTGATGAAGCTTTGGAAAAAGCTGATGTTCAACTCAAAGATATTGAAGCAATTGCCGTTACGCAAGGTCCGGGACTTGTCGGTTCATTACTTATCGGGGTTTGTTATGCGAAAGCTCTGGCGTTTGGTTTGGACATTCCGTTTATCGGCGTAAATCACATTGAAGGACATTTTTTCTCGGTTGAACTGGAAAACCCGCCGACGGAATATCCGACGATGGCTTTGATCGTTTCGGGCGGACACACGAATCTTTTTTACGCTCCCGAACGCGGAAAATATAAATTAGTTTCACGCACACGTGACGATGCGGCGGGCGAGGCGTTTGATAAAGTTTCCAAAATGCTCGGACTCGGTTATCCGGGCGGTCCGATTATTGAAAAATATGCGAAAGAGGGAAATCCGAAGGCAATAAAATTCCCGATTGCAAAAATTTCCGACGGGCGACCGGATTTTAGTTTCAGCGGTTTGAAAACCGCCGTGATGCGTTACTTGCGGGAAAATGAAATTGAATCTTTGAAAGAAAACGAAGAACCGACTCAGGAAATAAAAGATATTTGTGCAAGTTTTCAGCGAACAGTTGTAGTTTCATTGATAAGGACAATGGAAAAACAGGCAATAGAATTTAAGCCGAAAAGTTTGATCGTCGCCGGCGGCGTAGCCTGCAATCAGGCTTTGCGTGATGCTTCGGAAAAGGTCGGCAAGCGTCTAAACATTCCCGTCTATTTTCCTTCAAAACATCTTTCCACCGACAATGCGGCAATGATCGCGGCGGCGGGAAATTTTCATCTTGAGAACGGCGAAAGATCGGAACTCGATATGACCGCCGATGTAACGATGCGTCTGCAAAACTTTGAGGTCGAAGAAGCGGAATTGCGACGAAAGAAAGTGCGTTATCGTTTATAAAAAACTACTTTTAAGATTTTATTTGTGAGGAGTTTTTAATGAAAAAAATAATTTTAACATTTTTAACGATTAGTATTTGTTTAATTTGTTCATCGGATTTTTACGGATTAACGGGTAGAAATTATTTATCGGCAGACTGTATTTTTCCGACATTTGCGAGTGAATATAAAAATTCAAAAGCGGTATTTATCGGTGAAGTTATAAATATAGAAAAGGATGGCGACAAAAAGATTGTTGAATTTAAGGTAAAAAAATATTGGAAAGGAATCGAAGATTCTAAAATCAAAATTATAGTTTACGAAAATTTCACATTTGTTTCTCCATACGATAAAGGCGAAACGCATCTCGTTTTTGCAAAAGATAATGAAGAAGGCGGACTTTGGGACGACAAATGCTCACGTTCAAAAGATTTAAACGGAACTTCTTCAGATTTGGAAGATGACCTGAAATCTCTCGGCAAAGGAAAAACCTGCATCAGTTTGGAAAATTAAAAATAAATATCAAAGCTCATTTTATTTCTAACAGCTAAAACCTCAAACCAAATTGTTGTTTCATCTAAAGTTGAGTATATTGTTATTAAATCTGTTTCACTAACAACAATATGCGTTGGATTCTACACGGAAAAATTCACAAAGCGACTGTTACACAAGCCGATCTAAATTACGTTGGAAGCATCACGATTGATATAGACCTCTGCGAAAAAGCCGGATTTTTAGAAGGTGAAAAGGTTTTGATAGTCAGTAATACAAGCGGTTCGCGGCTTGAAACCTACATAATTTACGGCGAACGTGATTCGGGTGTGATCTGTATGAACGGTGCGGCAGCACATCTCGTTAAAAAAGGTGAAGAAATAATTATTATGGGATTTCAGCTTGCTGATGAAACACTCAAAACAAAACTTGTTATGGTTGATGAAAATAATAAATTCGTGAGGTATTTATAAAAATAATGACAGATACATTTAATAATTATCTTTCGCCAAAAACATATTCTTATCTAGCGATGGGTTTTTTGGCGGCTACCTTTTTGACTCTAATTTTTTATATAATCGGTAGTTTAGTTTTAATAATTTCTCCTAATGCTCAAATGGATATGGGAGACGGTTCTTCAATGCAAATCGGTTTAGCTATAATCGGCATACTTTCGCTTATTGAAATTCCATTACGAATCGCAACTGTCGTATTTTTTTTAATGTGGTTATATCATGCTTATAAAAATCTATCGGCTTTAAAAGCACAACACCTTGAATTTTCTCCGGGGTGGGCGGTTGGTTGGTGGTTTATTCCGCTTGCTAATCTCGTAAAACCGTTTCAAGTAGTGCGTGAATTGTGGAATGAAAGTGATCCTGAATTTGATGAAGAATTAGGTTTTCTTGCCGGAGATTTAGGAGCTCCTACAATAATAGGTTTTTGGTGGGCGACTTTTTTAATTTCGGGGTTTTTGTTCAGAATTTCCTCCAACTTGATTGATAATGCCGGAAATATTGATACATATTTTCCGACAGTATTGTTGCTTGGTGCGATAATAAATGCAGTAGCGGCTGTTTTAGCTATCATAATAGTTAAGAAAATTACTGAAAAACAGGAACAAAGATTTCAGAGAATCGGCAGTTCAATACACGAATTGCCACCGCAACCACCTGTATTTAATGGGTAAATTATGGAACAGTTTAATCAATTAGGCGAAAAAATAGAAGAAATCTGGCGTGATAAAAATTATGACGAGGAGATTTTTCCGGCAATCGCTAAGGATGCGTTAAAGGAAGCCGATCTTCCCGAAAAAGTTACGGCTTGGGAGGTTATAGATTGGACTTTAAATCAGACGAATCTTCCCGAACAAAAGGATTTGCCCGGTAAATTCGGTGACCCGCCGATTACAATCTATAACGCTCCGCGTTTTCACATTGACGTATATTTCTGGCTCGAAGGCACGACCTCGCTTCATCAGCATTCCTTTTGCGGAGCTTTTCAGGTTTTGCAGGGTTCGAGTATTCACAGTTGGTATGAATTTGAAACCAGCAACAAAATAAATAGTTTTACAAAAATCGGCGATCTAAAACTCAAGGTTTGCCAAATTCTTGAAGTCGGTGACATACAGGAAATCTGGGCGGGAAGTGGATATATTCACGGGCTTTTTCACCTCGACCAACCTTCGGCAACAATCGTCGTCCGCACATATAAAAGTCCGCTTCATCTTCCGCAATACGAGTATCACAAACCGAATTTTGCGATTGATCCGTTTTTTGATGAGGCAAATACGATTAAAAAACTTCAATGTATTACCGCATTAATTCGGACAAACCATCCCGATACGGATAAATACATTAAAGAATTACTGGCAAAATCCGACCCGCAAACGACATTTCAGATCATTTCAACCGTCAGAGGTTATTTGCAAAATAATAGAATTGACAAAATGTTTAATCTCGACAAACCGAAAAACCGTCTGGAAGAACTTTTTGCGGTTATCAAACAACGACACGGAGAATTTGCCGATGTGCTTATAAAGACCTTCGAATATCGGGAGAGAATGTTTGAGATAATTAACCGACGAAATTACATAACCGACTCCGAACACAGATTTTTCTTGGCATTGCTAATGAATATCGAAGGAAAAGAACTGATTTTTTCTCTGATAAAAGAAAAATTCCCGGAAGCTGAACCGCTCGATAAAATTCTGGATTGGGTTTACGATTTATCGCAAACCCGTGTTTTGGGCTTGAATGTGCCGAACGCTTTGGGAATCGAGAATTTTGATGATTTTGATTTATTTATTTTGGAATGTTTTTTAAAAGATATGCCTGACAAAGAAATTAAACAAAATTTGGAATCGGAGTATCCACCTGAAAACGCAAAAGAATTATTAAAAAATATCGAGGAACGAAAGGAAAAAATCCGCAACGCTCCGATTTTTTATCCGCTTTTAATTGATGATAAGCCGGAGCAAGAATTTGCCCACGTTAAACAATCGTCATAATTTCATCAAGCATCTTGCGTTTGAGGTCGGGAACTTTTGCATCTTCCGCCGGATAGCCGACGGGAATCAGCACAAACGGAACTTCGTTTTTCGGACGTTCTAAAATTTCCTGTAAAAATTTCATCGGTGAAGGCGTGTGAGTTAAAGTTGCCAAACCTGCATTATGAAGTGCGGTCAATAACATCCCGACGGCAATTCCGACAGATTCCTGAGAATAATAGGTCGGCTCTTTTTCGCCGTCTTCCTCAATCGAATTTACGCGAAAAACAACGATCAAATAAGGTGCTATTTCTAAGAAAGGTTTGTGTTCATTCGTCCCGAGCGGAGCTAATCTTCGCAGCCATTTCTCCGACATACGCTTGTGGTAACTTTCGTATTCCTCTGCTTCCGCCGCTTCACGAATTTTACGTTTAATCTCTTTATCTCGGACAACTACAAAATGCCAAGGCTGCATATGAGCTCCCGAAGGTGCTGTTCCGGCAGTCAAAATCGCTTTTTTGATCAATTCAAGCGGAACATTTTTATCTGAATAATCCCGCACGGTTCGACGCGAATTCAAATTTTCATAAAAATTATCAGCACGTTTTTTCTGCTCATCTTCATTTAAAATATAACGAAAATCAAGCGGAACTAAATTTGGTTTCGGAAACGGTTTATTCATAATCGAGTAGAAAAATTTATGTCAAAATAATCGCAAATTGAAAATCGCAACTCCGCATTATGTCAACATTTCATTGTTTTTAACTGCCGCTTCGTCCGTCAGCGTAGTCAAAACATTTTTTGAAAGTGGTGATTCTGCATCTTTTCCTTTCAGACGCTTGTCGCCTCCGGCAGTCGCATTCGGCATAAGCAAATTTACAAGGCTCATAATATCTGCGGTCGTGCCGGGAAAAAGTCCTTTGAAACCGGCGAGAATTTGTGCGGGAAATGAGATTATAATTTCTGCATCGCCTCGTTTTGCTGCATTAACTATTTCATTTGCGGCATATTCCGCACTAACCGAAATCAGCGGAAGCGAGTCGCCGATCTTAAACCACGCATATTCCAGCTCGTGTTTGCCTTTTACAACCGTCTGCCGCGGACTGCCCGTTCGCATCAAGCCCGGACAAACCGTCGTAACATAAATTCCGTCTTTCAGAAGTTCCGCACGCAAACCTTCCGAATATCCGGCAAGTGCAAACTTACTCGTCGAATACGGAAGCAGATGCGGAATTGCAACCTTTCCGCCAATCGAAGAAATATTCACGATCCGCCCTTCGCCGCGTTCCTTCATTTCGGGCAGAACGGCGTTTGTAACATAATAAACGCCCCAAAAATGTGTATTCAGAGCATCTTCAAAATCTTCTTTTGCCGAATTTTCCAAAGGCATAACCTGAATTACACCCGCATTATTTACCAAAACATCAATCCGTCCAAAATGTTTTTTAACCGCTTCGACCATTTTCTTTGCGTCAGATTCATTTCTGACATCGCAGACGGTTGAAAAAACTTCCGCACCTTTTGTTTCAAGTTCTCGCTTTGCGTCTTCGAGTTCGATTTTTTCTCTTGCACAAATAGCGATCTTCGCACCTTCTTCCGCAAAACGCCTTGCCATAACCAATCCAAGTCCGCGTCCGCCGCCTGTTATCAAGACCACTTTAGTTTTTAAGTTTATATCCTTCGTGCGGTCTATCAATTTCTTCGCCGCATACAAAACGCCCGCCCCGATTCCGATAAATGTTAAACCTTTTGCAATCGAGTTTTCATTGCCCTTTTTAATTTGATTTTCCAGTGCCATTCGAATATCTCCTAATTTTCATTCCAAATAATTAAATTTCTTTACAATCTTAACACTAAGACTTATAAATCAATCGAAAGTAAGATTTCTATAGCTTAAATTCTGCCACAACCGGCGTGTGATCCGAGGGGCGTTCCCAACCTCTCGGCTCTTTATCAATCCAGCAACCAACGCATTTTTCGGCTAAACTTTTCGATGTCCAGATATGATCTATCCGCAGACCGTGATTTTTCTGAAAAGCTCCCATCCGATAATTCCACCAGGAGAATTCCTGCAAATCACCGTTTTGCTGGCGAAAAACATCCGTAAAACCCCATTGTTTAACGTGGTACATCGCCGCCCGTTCCGGTTTTGAAAAATGCAGTTTTCCTTCCCACGCCTTAACATTCCAAACGTCCAATTCATCGGGAGCAACATTGAAATCTCCGCATAACAAAACATCCGAATCAGCCGGACATCGTTCATCAAAATATTTACGCAGTCTTTGCAGCCAATCGAGTTTAAAATCAAATTTATCAGTCCAAAGTTCCGTCCCGTTCGGAATGTATGTATTTACAATGTGAACACCATTTATGTCCGCTGCAATTAAACGCTTCGGAGCATCGAGTTCGGCATCGTGAAAATTTTTTTGAACATTTTCAATTTTGTGTTTTGATAAAATCGCCACGCCGTTATAAGATTTTTCTCCCACAAACTCGACGTTATAACCGGCTTCACTGATTTGTTCAAGCGGAAAGTTTTTATCAACGGACTTTGTTTCCTGCAGACATAAAACATCCGTTTTAGTTGATTCAAGCCAATTTAGAACTTGTTCCAGCCGAACATTTATTGAATTTACGTTCCAGGTTGCAACTTTCATATTTTGTTATTCAGATAAATTTTTACTTTTTATTTGACTATTTCTTTCCCAAAAAACACCATTAGCAAAACCTTGTATCTTTTTATCAATTTTAGCCATTTCCAGACGCTTTTCAGTTAGAAGGCAATAATTTTCATCGGCTTCGATGCAGGTGTAATTTCGGTTCAATTTTCTTGCGGTAACAGCAGTTGTTCCGCTGCCCGAAAACGGGTCAAGAATCAAATCGTTTTCCCGTGTCGAAGCTAAAATTATTTTTGCCAAAAGTTTTTCAGGTTTCTGCGTCGGATGCTCGGTATTTTCGGGCATAGACCAAAATGGAACTGATAAATCAGTCCAAAGGTTTGACGGCGAAGTCAGACGAAAATTTCCACTTTTGCTTTCTTGCCAATCTTTCGGCTTACCGTTCTCTTTATACGGTGCGATAACTTTTCGCTTCATTTTTACGGCTTCAACATCGAAAAAATATTTATCCGAAACGGTAAAAAACCAAATGTCTTCGGAAGAATTTTTCCAGTTTGTTCTACTCCCGCGACCTTTTTCTCTCTCCCAGGTGATGCGGTTGCGAAGCGTAAAATGTTTCATCCCGACACGCTGAATTGCCGAAGCTGAACGCCAATCGCCGCAGATATAAATTGATGCGGTTGGTTTTAATAATTTCACACAACTTTTCAGCCAAGAATCCAGCCAGGTTTCGTATTCTTCAATTGTCGTCTGCTTAAATGAGTGTTTACCAAAATTTTTACTTAGATTATAGGGCGGATCGGCGAATAACAGATCAAAATGATTTTCGGGCAGTCTTTTTAATATTTCAAAAGCATCGCCGCAGATAATTTTATTTTTGGTATTTTTTAGATTTGTTTTGTCGTTTGGATAAACTAAATTTTCACAGTATTTTTTCGCATCATTTTTATCTAAGGTGATCGTGCGATTTCTGGGTGCTTTATTTTTGATTTTCTTGGCAATCATTTGTAAATAAATGGTTTAATAAAAATTTATGAAACAATAATTTTAACTGTTTGCACACCTTCTTCAACCTCAACTTCCAAAACTTTCGGGTCGGATTTTTTCGGAATTACAGTGATCGAACCATCACGCTCCAGAAAAGCGGCTTCGACCTCTTCGATCTTTTGGACACTTCCTTTTTGCCGCATAGCCTGAAGCAGATCGTTGTCGCCGAGTTTGCTGTCCTGCATTGCTTGTCTGTCCAACTCGCCGTTTTTGATAAGTTGTCGGTCACTATTTTTTAAAACTTCGCTTGCGTTACTGGAATAATATGTTATGTATGAAATGACATAATGAATTGCCATCAGCGTAGCAATCACGAGAATCGCACTAAAAAAATCTTCCCGTCCCGTAATTGTCCGGCTCATAATCGAACCGACGACAAAACCCATCAAAATATCAAACGCGGTATAACCGCCTAAAAATCGGCGTTTTCCAATTCTAATTAATGCCAATGCAACGCCGTAAACAATTACCGTCCGCAAGATCATCTGCAAAGTTGTGAGTTTTGCATAATCCTGCTCTGAACCGATAGCCCAGTAAAAAAAATCTGCAACTTGTTCAAACATAATTCCCTTTGTAAGTTTAATTCAGCAGGCAAAAGATAAATTAAATTTTAATTTTTGAAATCAGCAGTAAGGTCAAAAGTGTAGCACGATTTGGAATGTCTTCAAGCAAAACATATTCTTCCAGAGTATGAGCTCCATCGCCTTTTATTCCAAGTCCGTCGAGAATCGGCACACCTAAAGCACCGACGAAATTTCCGTCCGAAGCACCGCCGACCTGAGTTTCTTCCAGTTCATAATCAAATGTTTTTGCTAATTCTGCTGCTTTTTCAAAAAGCTCGACAACGCCTTCGGTTCGTTCTAACGGCGGACGATTTATTCCGCCTAAAAGTTCGAGGTTTACTCTTTCGTCAAAAGGTTTTAGTGATTTTAATTCATTCTCAATTCGTGCCGCTTCTTCCAGAGTTTCGAATCGGACATCGATCGAACATTCGGCTTCGGCGGGAATTACATTTGAAGTTGTGCCGCCTTTAATTGTTCCCGCCGAAACGGTTGTGCCGATTGCAAAATCCGTTAAAGAATGTAATTTTTCAATTTGCTTTGAAATCTCCAAAATTGCCGAAGCACCGCGTTTTGGCTCAAGTCCGGCGTGCGAAGGAATTCCGTGCGTTTTCAAAATATAATTTCCCGTTCCTTTGCGTCCCGTTTTAACTTTGCCGTTTGCCGAAGGTTCAAACACCAAACAAAACTCCGCATTTTTTGCTTCCCGTTCAACCAATTCGCGTCCCGTTTCGCTTCCCGTTTCTTCATCGCACGCCAGCAGAACATTTACGGGGCGAATTGGTCTTAAATCAAATTCCTTTAACGCTTTGAAAATCTGTAAAATCAAAACAATATTTGCCTTCATATCAAACGTGCCGCAGCCGTAAAGTCTGCCGTCTTCGATTCGTGTCGGGTTTTGCTCTTTGCTGCCGTTTGGATGAACCGTGTCCGTGTGTCCGAGAAGCAGGATTGGTTTTTCATCGCTGATATTTTCAAATGCACGGATTATCAAATGTTCGCCGTAATTTTCTTTGAAAATTCTTTCAACTCTTACATCGGGAATAATATGTTTTACGGCATTTTCAAGCCAATCAACGACTTTTTTATTTCCTTCGATATTATAAGAAGGTGATTCAATCTCGACGATTTCGCAGATTAAATCTATCGTTTCGGCTTGTCTGTCGTGAAAATAATTTATTAAATTTTTTGGATTCATTTAGTTATGAAATTTTGCATTTGATCAGGCGGAAAGAAATATCTATTTTAACTGTAATATTTTACTTGATTTTTATTAAGTCTTTAACCTCTTTTACGCCTTCGACATTTTTTGCGATTGTAATAATCAACTCCTTTTGTTTAAGGCTGGAAACTGTTCCTTTGAGTGTAACCACGCCATTATTAACATCAACATTTATGAGATTTTGATTTTGTAAGTTACCGTCAGATGCTAAAGCCGCTCGTGTTTTTGTCCAAATCCACGTATCATTTGCTCCCTGCCCAACAGAATCCTTTACATTTTTTGAATCTTTTACTTCTCTCAAATTCCCGGAATCATCAGTTGTTTTGCTTGATACCTCCCGGCTTCCAAATATTCGATTTAGTGTTTCGCCCAAGCGATAACCCGCTAAAGTAATTTGTTCTTCGGCGGTAACAAATGTTTGTTCGGTGTATTTTTTTGAAGGCATTTGATTTCGCTGTAGATCGCTCGTATAAACAACTTTGTTGAGAAAATTAAAACCTTCTATATTCCATAATTTATAATTACCTAAACTCAGACGGCTTTGCATTTTGGAATATGGATGTTTTTTCATCATTTCCTCTGCAATCGGAGCAAGATAATCTGAATCACAAGCATCATTTTTTCGAGGTTTGACCTGTCCGATGATGGAATCCCAAAAGCCGTGTAGATTTAAACCGTTCGAAGTTTCGGTCCGGGGAATAAAAACAAAAAGATTTCCGCCCTGGTCGCCTTTCGGTTCAAGTTCGGTTACACGCGAAGCATTATGAACGGGATTGTGTATATCTCCGCCGACGTGCAGAAACCAAGCGAGTGCGATGGATTTTTCCTCGTTGTTGTAGGAAGATTCCTGAAGAATTTTCTCAAAATCATAAAGTTTCGGAATCGCTTTCCCGCTTTCGACGGGAAAATCAGCGAGAATTACAGCTTCGTTATTTTCCTGTTTCCAGAAAATATCCGCGTAGTGCCAATCGCTCTGGTTATATTTTCTAAAACGCACTTCAAAATCACGGTTGCGTATAACATCCGACCAGATCGCCGCATACATAAAAAGTTCGCGTCTTTTGACAGAATCCGAACGCGAATTATAAGCATCATAACGCACACTCAAATCCGAATCCTCAGGTGCAGCCAGCAGGATTTTAACAACTTTCTCACGGACTTCGGGATTCATCCGTTCCCACGCGATATATGCCGTCAATTTATGTCCGATTTCATCCCACGCCAGTGCGTAATTTGTTATTGAAAACAAAAGAATAATTAAAACTGAAAATTTTATAATAAACCTAAACATTATGGAATTCTCCTTTCATTACGATTTTAGTTAATTTTAAGGAATTTAACGAATTCAGAAGGTAAAAAATATATTAGGGTTCAGTTTAATCTTTACATAACTTTACTTTACACGGACAAACTATTTCCCGAAAAAACCATCTGAATATCAGCAAATCTTTCCCCGAGATGCGTTCTAAAAATAAGGAAGCATTGCATTGCAATTTAATGTAAGGAGAAAAAAAAACTAATGATGGAAGCAGTTTTAGATCAAGGAATAATCGCAGAAGCAATTTTGAATAGAACTAATGGTGCATTCGGCAGCAAAATTGGTGTTTTTGGAAAAATCTTCGGTTGCTGGCATAAACAAATGACCCGTCCGTTTACAAATCGTAACGCTTCATATCGTGCCTGCTTAAATTGCGGTGCCAGAAAGAAATTCGATACGAAGACTCTCAAAACATTCGGACCTTTTTATTATCCGCCGATAGTATCTTTTATAGAAAATTAAAAATGATTTAATCTAAAAGAATTCCCCGTCTGCTTGCAGCGTGGGTTTCCTTATTAGCCCTGAAAGGGCGACAGTTCTTTGTTCTTAGAAAATTCGTGGTAGTCGGTGCTTTGACCGACTAATTTTCGGGCGAATGCCCCGTCAGCTTGCTGCGGGGTAGTCCGAAAATAACGAATTTTAATTTACTTCCCCCGTTCTCCCAAATAATCTACCGGTTGAAAACTTACCAAAAGCGGTGCAGTTACCGCTCTTTTTTAAATTTTGAGATTTATTCATTATTCAATTTCAAAAGTTTTGCATAATCTCTGAAAAATTGAAGCATATTGGCGGGAATCGAACTTTTTATCGAGCCGACTTGAAAACTTATATTTTCAGCTTTCCCGAAATCTTCAATAATTTCTTTATTTACATCCCAACACAAATTTTCTTTCACTTTGCCGCCCTTAACTTCGGAAGAACGATTCGGCTCGCCGAAATTAACATCTTCTTTCCCAAGTAAAATTGTCAGCGTATTATTGCTTGCGAAATTAGGTCTTTTGCTTTGCGTGTTGATACATAAAACATTGCGGACGGGCTTTTCATCAATTGCATTTCCCGAATAAATCGAGGTGATTTCCCATTCAAATTTCTTGAAAGATTTTTGCAGATTTTCATCCGTTTCTCGAATATCCAAAAAAAACTTCACCGTCGTTAAATCCTTTGAATCTTCATAAACAACCGAAAAATTTGCAAAATTCTGGAAAGTTTTAATTTCACTTCCGGCATCGGCGATAGATTTTGTTTGTGAGAAAACAAAAACGCTTAGAAATAAAACCAGCGAAATTACCATATAAAATTTATTCATCTTCATCATCCTCGTCTTTGTTTTGTAAAAGTTCATAAATCGCCGCCATTTGCCGATGCGGTTCTTCGGCGGTTTGAACGGTTGTTCCAAAAGAACAAGCCGCAAAAACGAGCATTATCGAAAAAGTTAAAAACTTGAATTTCATAAGTTCAAGTTTGATAGGTATTTAAGTTATTAGGTTGTTAAGTAAATTATCTTGAGTAACCCTCAGAAATCTCTAAACTTAACAACTTAAAACCCTAAATCTAAACATTAAAGCGAAAATCCACAATGTCGCCTTCCTGCATAATGTATTCTTTGCCTTCAAGTCGAACCAAGCCTTTTTCCTTCGCCGCGTTTTTTGAGCCGTGGGCAGTTACGTCATCATAAGAAACGATTTCCGCACGAATAAATCCGCGTTCGATGTCGGAATGGATTTCGCCCGCCGCCTTTTGTGCCCTCGTGCCAACGGGAATCGTCCACGCCCGGACTTCTTTTTCGCCTGCGGTTAAAAATGACATCAAGCCGAGAAGTTTGTAAGCCGATTTGATCATTTTGTCCACGCCACTTGAAGTTACGCCCAAGTCATTTAAATATTCGAGACGGTCTGCTTCATCAAGCGAAATTAGTTCTTCCTCGATTCGTGCAGATATTACAACCATTTCAGAATTTTCGCTTTTTGAGTGTTCTCTAACGGCTTTAACGTGCGGATTTGAATCGGGATAAGCAAGCGAATCTTCAGCAACATTCGCCGCATAAATTGTCGGTTTTGAAGTTAAAAGAAAAAATTGTTTAGCGGTTTTTCTTTCATCGTCGGTTAAATCCGCCACTCGTGCGGGGCGACCTTCTTCTAAAACGGGAAGGATTTTTTGCAGAACTTCGATTTCTTTTTTCGCGTCTTTATCGCCCGATTTTGCTGAACGCGAAGCCTTTTCGATGCGTTTTTCAACCGAAGCAAGATCGGCAAGTGCGAGTTCAATCTGAATCGTTTCAATATCGCGGATCGGATCAACCGAACCTTCGACGTGATGAACATTTTCGTCTTCAAAACAACGCACGACTTGAATCACGGCATCGGTTTCGCGTATGTTTGCAAGAAATTGATTACCCAAGCCTTCGCCCTTTGAAGCACCGCGAACTAAACCTGCAATATCAACAAATTCAACAGTTGCAGGCACAATTTTCTGTGCGTTATTCATTTTTTGCAAAACAGCGAGACGTTCATCGGGAACGATCACGATTCCGATATTCGGCTCAATCGTCGCAAACGGATAATTCGCCGCAAGTGCCGATTCCTGTGCGGTCAAAGCATTAAATAAAGTAGATTTTCCGACATTGGGCAAGCCCACGATTCCAACTTGTAACATAATTTAGTAATGTGAATGGGAGTGCAAGCATCCTTGCTTGCACAATTGCTTAGCAATTGAGAAGACAATTAGCAACTAAAGTGATTGTGTCAATTAGTTTGCCAAAAAACAGCAAACTTGCAAGCAGGGATGCTTGCACTCCCAAATAAATTTAACTTAGTTTAGATATTATTCTATAAACTTTAATACTCTATTGTTTTAATTAGTTCAGATTTCAAATTGCTTATTCTAAACTTTTAAGTTGATTTTGAGAAATGAAGAAACTGTGGCTTAATTTTAAGAGAAAAAACACATATACAAATAAATCAAACAAATAATGATAATTTCCTTAATAATAATTTTAATAATCTCACTCAGCGGCTTGAGTTTGACGTATCTTTTCGCAAAGGATGAAACTTTTTTGTGGCGGCTTTCGGCAGGAAATATTGTCGGTTCGGCTTTGTTTGGATTGGTTTGTTTTATTATCGCTAATTTTTTTGGGCTTTCGGTCATTACGGTTTTAGTTTCGCTTGCGATTTCGGTTTTGCCTTTGTTTTTGCTCAAAGATAAAGTGACGAAAAGGCGTTTGAAAGACGATTGGCAACACGGAAAAGATAAAACTCAGGGCGTAAGTGCTAAAAGATTTTGGCGTTTGGCTTATTATTTATTTTTTCTGATTTTGTTTCTGGCGTTTTTTGACAGAGCGATGATCTTTACAGATGACGGGATTTTTACGGGAGCGTCGCAGAATCTGGGCGATCTGCCGTTTCATTTGGGGGCGATTTTTTCATTTACCGACGGAAATAATTTCCCGCCGCAGAATCCTTCTTTTGCCGATGCGAAATTTACATATCCGTTTATCGCCGATTTTCTGACGGCTTGCCTTGTCAAACTCGGTGCGAGCGTGCAATCGGCGATGCTGATTCAAAATGTGAGTTGGGCGTTTTCGCTTCTGGTAATTTTAGAAAGATTTGTTTTCAAAATTACCAACCACCGTCTTGCGGGAAAACTCGCACCTTTCATATTATTTTTCAGCGGCGGTTTGGGCTTTATGTGGTTTTTCAAAGATTACTGGTATGGAACGCAAGGACTCTGGGAAATTCTTTGGAATCTGCCGAGGGATTATACAATCGGGGACAATTTTGGTTTGGGAAATTCACAGTTTGAAAGACTTCGTTGGGGAAATTCCCTGATTGCATTATTTATTACGCAGAGAAGCCTTTTGTTTGGAATGCCTCTGACGATTGTTGTTTTGGGATATTTGTGGGAAATATTTGTGAGAGAGCGAGAGAGCGAGGGAGCGAAAGAGCGAGAGAAAAAGAAAAAAGACAGATCAAGTAAAAAAATCCCTCGCTCTCTCACTCACATTGTCGCTCCCTCTCTCATAATCGGCTTAATCGCTGGAACATTGCCACTAATCCACGCTCACAGCCTTGCAGTTTTATTCGTCGTTTCGGCATTTTTATTTTTCTTTAGTTTAAGAATTTGGCAAGAATGGATTTTGTTCGGCATTGGCGTTGCGATAATTGCCGTTCCCGAACTGCTTTGGATTTTGTCGGGAAGTGCAACAAACACAAACGAATTTATCGCGTGGCATTTTGGGTTTGATGCACGCGACGACAATATATTTTGGTTCTGGCTAAAGAATACGGGAATTTTTATTCCGCTTTTAGCTGCCGGCTTGTTTTTAATTTATTTCCCGCAAAGCCGCAAAGTGGCAAAGGAAGAAGTAAGTAAAAAGGCAAAAGTAAAAAGTAAAAAAGAAGTAGAAAAAACTTACTACTTACCACTTACCACTTACTACTTGCTTTTTTTCCTCCCGTTTCTTTTCATTTTCATTGGTTCAAATGTAGCGAAATTTGCACCTTGGGAATGGGATAATATAAAGGTTTTGATCTATTGGTTTGTCGGCTCGATTCCGTTTGCGGCGTTTGCTTTGGCGTGGGCTTGGCAGAGAGATAAAATTTTCAAAGCGATTGCGGTTTTGTGTCTGATTGTTTTAATATTTTCGGGAGCGTTGGACGTTTGGCGGACGGCTTCGGGGCAGATGCGAAACGGAGTTTTTGATGCGGATGCGGTAAAAATTGCCGAAGAGTTGAAAAAAGAAACCGAACCAAACGCTCTATTCTTAAATGCACCGACGTATAATTCCGCAATCGTATTAAGCGGCAGGCGTTCACTGATGCGTTACATCGGACATCTTTCTTCACACGGAATTGATTATGCGGAACGCGAGAATGATTTGAAACAAATTTATTCAGGCGAAGCCTCAGCCGATATTTTGTTGAAAAAATACGGGATTGATTATGTCCTAATATCGCCGAAGGAACGCGAGTATTTCGCACAATTTTCACAGCAGATTAATGAACAGTATTTTCAAAAATTCACACTAGCCGCCGTTTCGGGCGAATATAGAGTTTACAAAGTTAAATGAACAAGAAGAAAACAAAGGCAAAAAGTAAAAGTAAAAAGATAAAAATAGTTGAGAGTGAAGAATCGGGAGTGGAGAATCAGAAATCCGGGCTTGATGATCTTGGTGCTGGAATTGATGACCTGGAAGAACAGACGCAAGGCTCATTTTGGTATGTAAGTTGCGGACTAATCACCGCAATTGCCGTATTTTTGCGTTTCTTCTTGCTCGAACTCAAGCCTCTGCATCACGATGAAGGTGTTAATGGATTTTTCCTGACGAGGCTTTTCCGTGAAGGTTCTTATCAATATGATCCGGCAAATTTTCACGGTCCCGACCTGTATTATATCGCTCTGACTTTTGCAAAAATCTTCGGATTAAACACGATCAGCATCCGTGCAAGCGTAGCGATTTTCGGGGTTTTAACGGTTGTGTTGGCATTCTTTTTAAGACGCTATATCGGCAGAATAGGAAGTCTTTCGGCGGCACTTTTTCTGGCACTTTCGCCCGGAATGGTTTATATTTCACGTTATTTTATTCACGAAATTTTGTTCGTATTTTTTAGTTTGAGCCTTGTTATTTCAATCGCTTATTTTATTGAAAAACGCAAAGCGGGAATTTTCTCGGTTATCTGGATGGTTTTGCTTTTGATGGTTTGTTTTCTGCCGACGGCTTTATCTTTGGCAGATTATTTGGGCGGAGAAAATCTGACTCTTATTTGGACTTTGCGAATTACCATTTTTGTGGTTGAAGCAATTTTGATATTTTTCATAATGCGTCTTCTGCTGGCTTGGAACGAAGGCAGACCGATTTATTTCTTGCTCGCATCGGCTTCGCTAACCTTGCTTTTTGCAACAAAAGAAACGGCTTTTATCACCATCGGCACACTGATAATCGCTTGCGTCTGCGTTTGGATCTGGCGGCAGATTTACAAAAGATCATTTGGCGAAATCGGCACGGACGCACTTTCGGAAAAACCTCTGACGTGGAAAAATTTCCGCGAAGCACTCGGCAATTCAAATGATTTTTTACTTATCACAATCGCCTTTGTCGCCGTGTTCGTTTACGTTGGAGTTTTATTTTTCTCTTCATTTTTTACATATCCCGAAGGTATCCAAAAAGCCTTTGAAGCCTATGCGATCTGGACAAAAACGGGAAGCAAAGACCACACGCAAAGCGGATTTTGGGCGTATGCAAATTGGCTTTGGAAAATCGAAGCACCACTGATAATTTTATCAATCGCCGGAACATTTATTGCCTTTATCAAAGCCCGTCACCGCTTCGCACTTTTCACCGCACTTTGGGCATTAGGTTTATTTCTTGCTTATTCAATCATTCCATACAAAACGCCTTGGCTGATGCTTTCATTTATGCTCCCGATGTGTATTATCGGCGGTTACACGATCAATGAATTAGCTATTTCAAAGGCACCGATACAAAAAATTCTGGCGGCAATTCTGGCAGTCGCTTCGGCTGGAATTATGTCTTATCAAACTTACGAAATGAACTTCGTCAAATACGACGACGATTCGATGCCCTATATCTATGCTCACACAAGACGCGGATTTTTAGACCTCATCAAAGAGATCGAACGCTACGCTGAAAAAAGCGGTAAAGGAAAAGAAGCAACGATTGAAATAGTTTCGCCTGATTACTGGTCAATGCCCTGGTATTTAAATGATTACAAATTTGCTAATTTCCACGGGCAGTTTGTTGATGCAAACACCGCCGAAATGGTCGTCGCATCAAAAGCCCAACTACCCGAACTCGCTCCGCGATATGCCGCCCATTACAAATACGTCGGCACATATCCTCTGCGTCCGGGCGTTGATTTATATTTGCTTGTCAGAAATGATTTGGCGGATCGGGCGGCGAAGGAAATTTATCAGATTCCAACTTCGGAATAAGAATTTGTTTCCTGTGAATTTAATAAAGTGAAAAAAATAATCATCATCGGAGCAGGTTTGGGCGGATTGTCAGCCGCATGCCGTCTGGCAAAATCGGGATTTGAAGTAACTGTTTTGGAAAAAAACGCTACTGTTGGCGGCAAAGTTAATTTTGTCGAAAATGATGGTTATAAATTCGATACAGGTGCTTCACTTGTTACGATGAAGCATGTTTTTGAAGACCTTTTTAAATTTTGCGATAGAGAAATTGGGGATTATCTTGATATTAAACCGCTTGAGCCGATTTGCCGTTATTTTTGGTCGGATAGAACAGTTTTTGATGCCTCACAGAGTGTTGAAAAAACACTCGAAGAAGTTGAACAATTAGAACCAAATGATGTTAAAGGATTCCAACAATACCTTGCCGATTCAAAGCAAAAATATGAGATCGCTGAGCGAACATTTCTGGCAAAAAGCCTTAATGAATTGCCACAATTATTAAAACCAAAATATCTACCCGATTTATTAAAAATCTCGACTCTAAAAACTCTCGACACACACAATAAACAATATTTCAAATCCGAAAAACTGCAACAGCTTTTCAACCGTTTTGCAACTTACAACGGCTCATCGCCATACATAACTCCCGCAACTTTCGCACTAATTCCTTATGTCGAATTCGGTTTGGGAGCTTGGTATGTAAAGGGCGGAATTTATCAGATTCCAAAAGCGTTGGGAAAATTGGCGACTGAATTAGGCGTGAAATTCCGGGTTGAAACGGAAGTTGAAAAAATCATAATTGAAAATAAAACAGCGAAAGGCGTGCGATTAAAAAGCGGCGAAATTCTGATGAGCGATTTCGTTATTACAAACGCCGATGCGATTGAAACTTATCGAAATTTAATTGATAAAAACGAACGCCGAATTTACACCGATAAAAAACTGGAAAAAATCGAACCATCGTGCAGCGGTTTTGTTTTATTGCTCGGCACAAATAAAAAATTCACCCAACTCACCCATCACAACATATTTTTCTCCGACGATTATAAAGCGGAATTTGAAGCAATATTTGAAACAAAAACTCCCGCAAAAAATCCGACAATTTACATTTGTGCAACTTCACGAACCGACGCAACACAAGCACCGGAAAATTGCGAAAATCTATTCATTTTAATTAATGCACCTTACACGAGTTCGGCGACGAATTGGGAAAAGGAAAAGGAAAACTACCGAAATTTGATAATCAAAAAACTGGAAGAATTCGGTTTGGAAGGTTTGGAAAAATCAATCGAATTCGAGCAAATCATCACGCCCGAAGATTTCGAGAAAAAATACCGTGCAAATAAAGGTTCAATTTACGGTGTTTCATCCAGCGGAATATTTTCCGCATTTATGCGTATTCCGAATATGGCAAAGGACATAGAAAACCTATATTTTGTCGGTGGCACAACGCATCCGGGCGGTGGAATGCCGCTCGTTTTACTGTCGGGGAAAATGGCTTGCGAGTTGATCTTGCAAAAAGAATCTTAAAATTCTAAACGCAGACCGAAGATCGGCAAGCGTTGATTTTCGCTTAAAAATTGCGGAGTTCGTCTGAAAAATTCGTAATTCGGTTGCACGACGCTGTTGTGGTTTGTGATGTTGAAATAATCAATATAAGGTGCGACGGAAAAACGCCGAAACTCGAAACGCTTTTCGGCACGAATATCAAGACTTGCAAAATTCGGCAGGCGAAGTGCATTGATGTCTTGTTCGGAAACTACGCGTTGGGTGAAAAATTGTGAATTTGGAAATACTCGGACGGCTGTTCTGTTAGTGTATGGCAAACCCGAAGCGATGCGGTATTTGGCGGCGATGTTGAAACCGTAAAATCTAGTGATGCCGATCAAAGTCAGTTGATGCGGACGCTCGAAATCGGATGGAAATTCAATACCGTTTTGTTCAAACTTCCTTTTTGAATCAATAAAACCGTAAGAAACCTGTCCCGACAAAAATCCCGTCAGAGCCTTTTGTAAAGAGATTTCAAAACCTTGTGCTGTGCCTTCGCCCGTGTTGAAATAATTTCCGTCAGGAGCAAAATTCGCCGTCGGACGCAGCGGTTGAACGACCAAATCTTTGTAATTTTTTCGATATACTTCAAACCGCACCCGTAAATCTTCACGCGGCAGCCAATCAACTCCGCCGATGAAATGTGTCGCAGTTTGCGTTTGTAAATTTCGGTTATTTGGTGTCAGTGATAAAATGAAAAGACTCGGCGGTTGGAGGTAAATTCCGCTGGCGAATGTCAGGGTGATTTTTGGCGTGGCGGCAAATCTTGCACCGAAACGCGGACTTGCTAAAGTTTTATCCGTGATGCCGTAACGGTCAAGCCGAATTCCGGGCGTGATTGAAAAACGCGGTGTAATATTCCAAGTCGCTTGAGCGTAACCGTAAGCCGAAGTTTTCGTGTCGAGTTCTAAACGATTTTGTCTTGGAATTGCATTAAATTCTTCTTCCAAAGGACTTACAAAACGCCCCGAATTTTCAAAAGTAAAATAATCTGCTTGGTCAAAAATCAAACCGCCGCCGACAGAGATTTGAACTTTATTTGAAATAGCAGAAGTCAATTCTTCTTTTATACCAACTTGTGAATCCCGCAAATCTCTCGAACGAGTCAGAAAGTTTGTGAAAGGCAATACAAAAGAGCCGTCGTTGTGCGAACCATTTATCCAAAAAGTCGTCTGTGCAAGCGTTTTGTCGCCGATGGTCGAACTCAAAGTCGTGCCGAAAACTAAACGCCGCGAAGTTCGTCGGGTTTCAAAACGATCCGTGCGACGGTCAATATTTCGGGCTTGTTCGCTCGTCTGGTCAAAATCTTCAAAGAAATTCAAAAGCGTAAAGGAAAGTTTATTGCTTGGTGTTAAGTCGTAAATCATTTTGTTCGTAAAATCAAAAGTTCGCGGATAACCGATAATTCCTTGCTCGGCAATTCCCGCAAAATCCAAAGCGACATCAATATAACTCCGCCGTGCCGAAAAAAGCCAGCTTCCTTTTTTGTTCGGAAAAGGAATATCAAGACTCCCGCCCGCCGTTCCCGAATCGGCAAATATAACGCCTTGAAACTTCTCACGATTCGCTTCCCGCAAATTTATGTCCAACGCCGAAGACATTTTATCGCCGTAACGAACTCCGAAACCGCCCGCCGAAAAATCCGCTGTTTCAAAAATATCAGGAGCTAAGATAGCCGCCCGTCCACCGCGTCCACCGTCGAATTTATCGGAAAAATATGTAAAATCCGCCAACGGAATGTTATCAATAAACGTCAGATTTTCCTCCGCCGACCCGCCACGCACGATCAAATCCGCAAATTCCCCCGAAGCCGCCGACACCGCAGGCAAAGAATTTATCACCCGCAAAGGATCACCGCCGCTTCCCGGAGTCTGCCGAATTTCCTCACGATTCAGCGTCGTATTACTAACGATCTGCTCCGAATTCTCCGCAAAAATCTCACTCCGAACCTCAACCGTTTCGCTGACAGTTATATCAAGTTGAGCATCCAAAACCGTATTCCGCTTGCCCGTTACGCCGATCTGATTTTTAATAATCGCTGCAAAACCCGCCGCTGAAAACTCAACCCGATAAACTCCCGATTCAATCTCTAGCAAATATCTCCCATCCGCATCGCTCACAACTTCGCCTTTTCCCGCAACACTAATTTTTGCATCAGCAATCGGCTGACCACTCGTGCGTTCAGTAATTCTACCAATGATAAAACCTTTGGAATCTGTTGTTTGTGCAAAACTTGTCGAGATAAAAATGAGAGTTAAAACAGCGAGAAAAAGAAGTCGATATTTCATTGTTTTTCCACCAATTTTAATAAGGATTTATGAAAGCAAAATGTTTGGTGTTGGAAGTCAAATAAAAGTTGCCAGAGCAGGAGAAATTCAATTAAAAACTCGTGCCATTCATCATCAACCAAAGTCCGCAAAGCGGACGAAAGAAAATAGCCCAGCCCATTTATGGCTGGGAACAAATTTAATAAAGATTTCCAAGTCCCGAACGGGACGGCAGAGGTTTGAAGTGAGCGAGTATTATGTAGAGAGATTTTAATCTTAGCGATGAGTTTCTGTTCGATGTGCTTCCGCATAAATTCTTAGAGCAACGCTCATTAAATTCTTAGCTTCAACGCCTTGTGCTTCATACCAATCGCTAATTTCTTGGTCAACATTTACCAAAATGCTGACTTTATCTTTCGGCATACGAAGTTCGGCATTGGCAAAAAACTTCTCATCAAGCGGCGGAATATCGGAAGTGTCAATTTCTTCGTCTTTCATTTTCGCCAGTTTCTCCCAATCGGTCTGTGATTGCTTTTCTGAATTTTTCTCGTTCATATTTTAATGCTCCGCGTAATGAAATAATGCGGATTGTATTTTCTTTTGGTTCTGTAAAGACGATGACGACAATAAAATTTATCAAGAAGCCTGTTCCGACAAATCGTTCTTCGCCGTAATTTTCACGGTTATCAATTTCCGTTAGCATAGGCTCATCGAAAATCTGCCAAGCATCGTTAAAATCTATACCGTGATTGCGAATGTTTTTCTCATTTTTATCATCGTCCCATTCAAAATTCACAAATTGATTTTAACGGTAAATGTTAAATAAACACAAGAAACTTTTTCAATTCAAAAACTCCTGCTCTTTATTCTCAATTTCAATCGGTGCATCAAAGTTTGGTGCTTCTTCTTCTAAGTTCCAGATTTCAAATAGAGCGGGCGGGCATTCGGTGATGAATCTCGAAGGTTTTTGGATGATGGTTTGGCGGTTGTAGTCAACGATCATCAGCGGATACGTCAGATAGAGTTCGTCCTTTGCACGAGTTAAGGCGACATACCAGAGGCGGCGTTCTTCTTCTTCGCTGTCGAGTTCCCGCAAACTACGTGGACTTGGGAATTTGCCTTCCGCCGCCCAGATTATAAAGACGGCGTTCCATTCTAAACCTTTGGCTTGATGGATGGATGTCAATGTTAGTAACCTTTGGTGCTAGTTGAAAAAGTCACGGAATTGCTTCAAATTTATAGGAGCTAAAACCTGTAAAATAAGGAGTTCAGCCGTGACCACAGAAGATTTTATCATAGAATTGTTTTATCGCATTGAC
>MWWE01000006.1_pt1 | contig 35373 bp, 27 predicted proteins | sample 1047301 | NCBI WGS metagenome assembly MWWE01 (sample SAMN06349973, study PRJNA376086) | soil metagenome | isolation source: MS1-1 sample Antarctic (ecotone) soil | place: Antarctica
GGTCGAATGCGATGATTTCCGATTTTCTTTCACTTTCCGCTAGTTTTGCATAGACTTGGCGGAAGGACAACTAAAGTCTTGCACTGAAAGTGCATAGCTTTTACTAGCGTGTTTAAAATAGTAAAAAGGCAAAAATAAAAATTCGTTTATAATTAATAGCAGACGATGACACTTTTAGATGAATTAAATCAACTGATTTCCGCATTGGAAGAAAACAAAATAGAATACGCAGTTTGCGGCGGATCGCGTGAAGGATTGATAAAAATGAAAAAACTTGCGGGAAGACCGCAGGATTTAGCAGACATTGCGAGGTTGGAAGATGAAGAAAGTTGATATGTCCGAAGAAGCGATTTTGAGGCGTTTAAAGACGGTTGACCAGTTGCGTGAACTTTGTTTATCGTTAATGAAAGCCAAAAAATTTTCGGATAAAAAGAAAAAAGAAGAATTAAGCAAAGAGATTGAAAAATCGAATGTGTTGATAAAATGACGGGTTATTTAACGCGATTCTTTCGGTAGAAGCAAGGTGAATTTTGTGCCTTGCATAGTTTGTTTGTTCGGACTCTCGACCAGAATTTTCGTGTTCAATTCCTTAGCTACATTAGCTACTAAATATAAGCCGAGACCAATGCCGAAGACTTCTTTGGAGGGTTGGTTTTCTTCTTCGGCGGATAGAACTAATTCTATGTTTTCGAGTAGTTTTCCACGATAGAATTTTTCAAAAATGTGCGGAATGTCGCTTTCGGCGATTCCGCTTCCGTTGTCGCTGATCGTAATGACGATATTTTCCGTTTGTTCCGTCGCCGAAAGATTTATCTCTCCGCCTGCGGGTGTATATTTCAAGGCATTTTCGATCAGGCTCGAAATGATAATAGATAATGCCCGATCATCGGTTTCGGCAAACGGCAGATTTTTTGGCGGCGGATCGAAATTCAATTTCAAATTACGGGTTTTTGCTGTTTGTTTATGATTTTCGATACACTTTTTGATTGATTCGGTAACATCCGTCGGAGTCAGGCGAATTTTGTATGCACCCGATTCGATGCGTGATAAATTTAGCAGAGTCTGGACAAATTCGATCTGGCGATTGCATTCTTCGGTGATCTTTTCAAGATATTCTGTTCGTTCGGAAAGCGGGAGTTTATCATTTCGTAAAACATAAGTGAGCGTTTTGATCGTCGTCAGAGGCGTGCGGAGTTCGTGTGAAACGCTGTTGACGAAATCAGATTTTAAGCGGTCGAGTTCTTTTAATTTTTCCTCGCGTTCGACAATTTTTTCTGCCATTTTATTGAATGTTGAACCGAGTTCGCCGACTATTCCATCCGATAAATTTTTCATCCGCACATCTGTTTTACCTGCACCGAAACTTCTCACGGTTTCGGTTAAATCTTTCATTGGTTTGGTAATGCTTCGGGTGATTAAAATTGCCGCTGCGATTGCCAATGCTGCAAGTAATAAACTTATAAGTGCCTGCCGGATGAAATGCTGTCGAGTAGGTTCGTAGAATTTTGCGGTTGGTATGCCGACGGCGACAAAGGCATTTACCGATTCAACACTTGATACTCCGTAAACTCTCGAAACGCCGTCAAAACCATTTTCAATTTCGACCACGCCTTCGCCTTTTTTCTGCAAAGTGGAAAACAAGGGAACATTTTCTTTTTCAAAAGAAATATCTTCCGGTAAATCCCGGTTTTGATAAAAAAGGCGATTTTTTTTATCAAAAACGATAATCAGATTTTCCTTCGGCATTTCGAGATTTTCGAGAATCTTTTTGATACTGATGCCGTCTATTTGAGCAACAATATAATTTTCCTGTGCCGTCGGCATTGACATTGAGAGAATTTTTTTGTTTTTCTCAAACGAGAATTCGGTGGATATAATAAAATCATTTTCACGATCCGCCGCCTCTTTTGCCTTTTGCACCGAATCATCCTGCTGATCCTGTTGTTTCACCTTTTGCGAAAAAATACTCTTGCCGTTCCGGTCAAGAACCTGCAAATCGAGCCATTCCGAACGGGTTTTGACAGCGGAATCAAGATAATCCTGAATCGTAAAATTGTCTTCCTCCTTTTGCAATAGGGACGAAAGCATAAATAAGGGCTGACGCTGGGCAATTATGTTTTGTTCAAAAGCCTTAGCCGCGAGTTTTGCCTGTTGGTGAAGAGATTCGTCGAGATTCGTCCGGCTTGTCTGCCAAAAATTCCACAAATTAAAAAATCCCAATACGACAAAAGGAATTATCAAACCGAGCGTAAGCAACAGCAGACGGGTGCGGATTGTCAGCGACTTAATATTCATAAAATTCGGTATCTGCCGGAAACTATTCGATGTTTTCTTATCTATTATCTTTATTATCTACGAAGGAGTTTAATAATAAGTGATTGAAAATACCTGTTTTAATTGAGTGTTTCTACTCAATAATACAGTTCAAGCCGATTTTTTTGTGGCAGTTTGCTTGGAAAGAAGGTAGCGGGCAATGTCCACCCGGCTGGTGAAATTTTTCTTGGCTAAAATACGGCTGACGTGATTTTCGACGGTGCGAATGCTCAGATTTAAGTCGTCAGCAATTTTTTTATTGCTTGAGCCGAGAGCGACCTCTTTGGCAATTCGCCATTCGGCTTTGGTCAATTCTTCATCACGGATAAAATTATTTTCTTCTTCTTCCGTTTCCGTTCCGACCATTTCGGCAATCGTGGTGTGTGTATTTTCGACCCGTTTCAAAATGTTGCGAATGACGGCAACGAGTTCATCCGGCTCAAAAGGTTTTGTTAAATAAACATCAACTCCGGCACGAAATCCTTCGACGCGGTCTTCGGTTTCGTCTAAAGCGGTTAGAAAAATTATCGGCACAATTGCGGTATGCGTTGCCGCTCGCAGTTTTCGGGCGAGTGCAAAGCCGTCCATTCCCGGCATCCGTATATCGCTGACGATCAGATCGGGCAATGTCCGGGCAATTGCAAACAACGCCTCCCTGCTGTTGCGGGCTATGGTAACGCTAAAGCCTGCACCCCGCAAAACCGCCTCCACCGCCCGCAGAAGATTCGGTTCGTCGTCAATAACCAATATGCGTTTTCGTGCCTTCATTTTGAGGAAATTTCATCCGCCTGTTTCTAAAAATCTAAAGGTTGAAATTCTGTTGATTAAACAATGATGATTATACACGCTTTTCAACCTTTTTGAGTAGTAATGCTCAAATTATTTGAGTGTTACTACTGATTCGTTTTTCCTGAAGGTTTTATAGAATTGAAATATATGCAAGTAATATATTAACCGGTTTTGATGGCAAAAAACTATTTTGGAGAGGAATAATTTTAAAAAAATGCTGTGAGCAGATGCCGCAGAAAATATTTTTGACAAAAAGTTAAATATCCAATCATTTTAATTTAAGGTCATCAGGCAAATCAGCAAATATAAGGGTTTTGCAATAAATAATTTTTTTTTATTTATTATGATTGGAGGAAAATAAAAATGACAGAAGAAAATAAAAATATAATGACAACTTTAAATCGGAAACTCGGCACACGGACAATCCGGCGTTTCGCATTATTAATTATGATAATGACCTTGGTTTTCGGTTTGCTCGGTTGTGCAAAGGATGCCGCTGAAATTGCCGAAGACAAAGGCGGCGTAACCGCTCAGATGGTCATTGAAAATCCCGATGCGTATATCGGAAAAACCGTCACGGTCAAACAACGCCTCCCTGCTGTTGCGGGCTATGGTAACGCTAAAGCCTGCACCCCGCAAAACCGCCTCCACCGCCCGCAGAAGATTCGGTTCGTCGTCAATAACCAATATGCGTTTTCGTGCCTTCATTTTGAGGAAATTTCATCCGCCTGTTTCTAAAAATCTAAAGGTTGAAATTCTGTTGATTAAACAATGATGATTATACACGCTTTTCAACCTTTTTGAGTAGTAATGCTCAAATTATTTGAGTGTTACTACTGATTCGTTTTTCCTGAAGGTTTTATAGAATTGAAATATATGCAAGTAATATATTAACCGGTTTTGATGGCAAAAAACTATTTTGGAGAGGAATAATTTTAAAAAAATGCTGTGAGCAGATGCCGCAGAAAATATTTTTGACAAAAAGTTAAATATCCAATCATTTTAATTTAAGGTCATCAGGCAAATCAGCAAATATAAGGGTTTTGCAATAAATAATTTTTTTTTTATTTATTATGATTGGAGGAAAATAAAAATGACAGAAGAAAATAAAAATATAATGACAACTTTAAATCGGAAACTCGGCACCCGGACAATTCGCCGTTTCGCATTATTAATTATGATAATGACCCTGGTTTTCGGTTTGCTCGGATGTGCAAAGGATGCCGCTGAAATTGCCGAAGACAAGGGCGGCGTAACCGCTCAGATGGTCATTGAAAATCCCGATGCGTATATCGGAAAAACCGTTACGGTGAGCGGCGATGTTGAAGAAATCCACGGTCCAAAAGCATTTAATATGGACAGCGGAACGAGCATCGGCGAACTTTTGATTGTCGGACGCGAACCGTTTCCGAATTTGGCAGACGCAAATGATCGTGTTTATGTAATTAATGACGTAGCAACTGTTACGGGTGTTGTGAAGAAATTTGTGATGGCAGATGTTGAAAAAGAGATCGGTTGGACTTTAGACCCGAATATCTTTTCAGGATTTGAAGGTAAACCGGTTTTGGTTGCGAATTCGGTTGGATTCAAACCTGGCAAAGAAACTGCAACGACGGCAACAGATAACAACGCTGATAAAACAGTAGCGGATAAGGATGTTGTTGATAATAAAGATGTTGACGGAAAAATGACGAATAAAGATGCCGATACAGTTGGCGAAACTATATCTGATTTGACCATTTTTACAAAAGAAAAAAACAGAGCAGCTCTCGTCGGACATAAGATGAATTTGGAAGGTGTAGAAGTCAACCGAATAGTCGGACCGCACACATTTACAATCGGTTCGGGCGACGATGAATTATATGTAATGCTCGACGATAACGCGGCTCGTGCCGTCGGATCACAGGGCAAAATTGATAAGGGCAAAAAGGTAAACGTTTCAGGCACAATTGAAAAATTGACAATGGAACAAATTAACGATGTTGCAAATGATCGTTTCAGAAAACTTACCGAAACTGAGCGTGATTTTATGAAAAATGCAAAAGAGGTTTATTTGAATGTTAATGAAATCAAATTAGCAAAATAAATAAATAAACCATAACTATTAAACTAACAGAACAAGGAGAAAAAAATGACAGGTAATTATACAGTAGTAGGACTTTTCAAAGATAATTCGAGTGCGGAATGTGCGTTTGACGCAGTTGTTGACAATGGATACGACAAAGACGAAGTTGATGTGCTGATGTCGGATGAAACGCGGGATCGTTATTATGGCGATGCAGATGCGGACGATACTGAACTCGGTTCAAAAGCAGCGGAAGGCACGGGAGCAGGAGCGGCAATCGGCGGAACGGTCGGTGCAGTTTTGGCGGCAATCGCGGCAATCGGAACATCGGTTGTTCTGCCCGGAATCGGACTCGTTGTTGCCGGACCGATCGCAGCGGCTTTGGTCGGCGGCGGTGCAGGCGGTTTAGCCGGCGGACTTATCGGAGCTTTGATAGGTTCGGGAATACCGGAAGAACACGCCGAAGTTTATGAAACGGGAATCAAATCCGGCGGAATCGTTCTGCGTGCGACACCGAATTCGGCGGAAGATGCAAGGGATATTGAAAGCAAATGGACAAAATGCGGCGGTCAAAATATTTATACGGATGCAACCGAAGTAAGTAAAACTGCTGCTGTTGCAGGACGTGAACCAACAAATACCGATGTCCGCAGTGAAGGAGCAATTCCGATTATTGAAGAAGACCTCAAAGTCGGAAAACGCACGGTGCAAACCGGTGGAGTTGAGATTGATGCGAAAATGAAATCGGAAAAAGTTTCGGAAGACGTAAATCTGCGTCAGGAAAATGTTGACGTTGAAATTCGGGAAGTCAATCGCCCCGTTACAGATGCTGATGTTTCCGCTGTTAAAGACGGAAATATAGTCGTTAAGGAAATGGGCGAAGAAGCGGTTTCGGCAAAAGAAGCCCGCGTTGTCGGTGAAGTTGTCGTCAGCAAAGACGTAACCGAACGAACCGAAACTGTCAGCGATACCGTCCGCAGCACGGATGTTGACGTTGATAAACTATCGGAAGAAGAACTGAGAAATAAGAAACGATAGTAAGCTGATGAAATGGAAACTTATTAAAATCATTTCATTGTGTTTGGCAGTAATAGTAATGCTGTTGGCAATCTGGGGCGTGCTAATTGAGCCACGCCTCATTGATTTTCGGGAGGAAACGGCAACAGTTCCTAATCTGCCGAAGAGTTGGGAAAATAAAAAAATCGCACTTATCGCCGATATCCAGATCGGAATGTGGTTCGGCAATGAAGATACGGTTAAGGAAATTGTCAAACGAATTATCGAAATCCGTCCCGCCGCCGTTTTGATCGCGGGAGATTTTGTTTATCAGCCGACGGATGAAGATAAATTGCAGGATATTGAACGTGAAGATGTTAAAAACTTTAAGAATGAAGTTAATCAATCTGTTGATCTTCTAAAGCCTTTGGCTGAAGCAAAAATTCCGACCTACGCCGTTCTCGGAAATCACGATTACGGAATGAGTTATCCCGATTCGGTAAAAAATGAAAAACTTGCTCAAGCCATCCGGCAAACACTCAAATCAGCAAATATAAAAGTACTTGAAAATCAAGCCGTTCCGCTTGAACTCAATGATAAAAATAGTGAGAAAAATAATCAGTCCGAAGATGATATAGCAAATTTTTATGTAGTCGGTATCGGTTCGGGGTATGCACAAAATGCCAAACCGGAATTGGCTTTAGCAGAAGTTTCCGACAATGCACCGCGTGTAATTTTTATGCACGAGCCTGATACCTTTACTGATTTTGCTCCGAATACAGCACCGTTTGCCGTCGCCGGACATACTCACGGCGGACAGATCCGTATACCTTTTACAAAAAACTGGTCTTGGATGGCACTTTTATCGGACGAGAAGATCAAAACAGACGGTTGGATCAATAACTATGGTAACTCCGGTAATCACCTGTATGTTAATCGCGGCATCGGTTTCAGCAGTTTTCCCGTGCGGATAAATTGCCGTCCCGAATTAACAGTTTTCAGATTGCAGCGTGGAAACTAATTCGGTGTCAACAACAAATTATAAGAGTTTTAAATAAACCATAACTATTAAACTAACAGAACAAGGAGAAAAAAATGACAGGTAATTATACAGTAGTAGGACTTTTCAAAGATAATTCGAGTGCGGAATGTGCGTTTGACGCAGTTGTTGACAATGGATACGACAAAGACGAAGTTGATGTGCTGATGTCGGATGAAACGCGGGATCGTTATTATGGCGATGCAGATGCGGACGATACTGAACTCGGTTCAAAAGCAGCGGAAGGCACGGGAGCAGGAGCGGCAATCGGCGGAACGGTCGGTGCAGTTTTGGCGGCAATCGCGGCAATCGGAACATCGGTTGTTCTGCCCGGAATCGGACTCGTTGTTGCCGGACCGATCGCAGCGGCTTTGGTCGGCGGCGGTGCAGGCGGTTTAGCCGGCGGACTTATCGGAGCTTTGATAGGTTCGGGAATACCGGAAGAACACGCCGAAGTTTATGAAACGGGAATCAAATCCGGCGGAATCGTTCTGCGTGCGACACCGAATTCGGCGGAAGATGCAAGGGATATTGAAAGCAAATGGACAAAATGCGGCGGTCAAAATATTTATACGGATGCAACCGAAGTAAGTAAAACTGCTGCTGTTGCAGGACGTGAACCAACAAATACCGATGTCCGCAGTGAAGGAGCAATTCCGATTATTGAAGAAGACCTCAAAGTCGGAAAACGCACGGTGCAAACCGGTGGAGTTGAGATTGATGCGAAAATGAAATCGGAAAAAGTTTCGGAAGACGTAAATCTGCGTCAGGAAAATGTTGACGTTGAAATTCGGGAAGTCAATCGCCCCGTTACAGATGCTGATGTTTCCGCTGTTAAAGACGGAAATATAGTCGTTAAGGAAATGGGCGAAGAAGCGGTTTCGGCAAAAGAAGCCCGCGTTGTCGGTGAAGTTGTCGTCAGCAAAGACGTAACCGAACGAACCGAAACTGTCAGCGATACCGTCCGCAGCACGGATGTTGACGTTGATAAACTATCGGAAGAAGAACTGAGAAATAAGAAACGATAGTAAGCTGATGAAATGGAAACTTATTAAAATCATTTCATTGTGTTTGGCAGTAATAGTAATGCTGTTGGCAATCTGGGGCGTGCTAATTGAGCCACGCCTCATTGATTTTCGGGAGGAAACGGCAACAGTTCCTAATCTGCCGAAGAGTTGGGAAAATAAAAAAATCGCACTTATCGCCGATATCCAGATCGGAATGTGGTTCGGCAATGAAGATACGGTTAAGGAAATTGTCAAACGAATTATCGAAATCCGTCCCGCCGCCGTTTTGATCGCGGGAGATTTTGTTTATCAGCCGACGGATGAAGATAAATTGCAGGATATTGAACGTGAAGATGTTAAAAACTTTAAGAATGAAGTTAATCAATCTGTTGATCTTCTAAAGCCTTTGGCTGAAGCAAAAATTCCGACCTACGCCGTTCTCGGAAATCACGATTACGGAATGAGTTATCCCGATTCGGTAAAAAATGAAAAACTTGCTCAAGCCATCCGGCAAACACTCAAATCAGCAAATATAAAAGTACTTGAAAATCAAGCCGTTCCGCTTGAACTCAATGATAAAAATAGTGAGAAAAATAATCAGTCCGAAGATGATATAGCAAATTTTTATGTAGTCGGTATCGGTTCGGGGTATGCACAAAATGCCAAACCGGAATTGGCTTTAGCAGAAGTTTCCGACAATGCACCGCGTGTAATTTTTATGCACGAGCCTGATACCTTTACTGATTTTGCTCCGAATACAGCACCGTTTGCCGTCGCCGGACATACTCACGGCGGACAGATCCGTATACCTTTTACAAAAAACTGGTCTTGGATGGCACTTTTATCGGACGAGAAGATCAAAACAGACGGTTGGATCAATAACTATGGTAACTCCGGTAATCACCTGTATGTTAATCGCGGCATCGGTTTCAGCAGTTTTCCCGTGCGGATAAATTGCCGTCCCGAATTAACAGTTTTCAGATTGCAGCGTGGAAACTAATTCGGTGTCAACAACAAATTATAAGAGTTTTTGTAAAAAGGTTGTCTTTCAATTTATTCATAAGGGGAATAGTTGAAAGATGAAGAGCGGTAAGCCGACAATTTTTCTGTCTTCTTTGTCGGCTTGCCGATTCCCTTGAAACAGATTATTTTTAAACGTATCTAAAATGAATGATCCAAAAGAGAAAGCAAAGGAAACCATCCGTGAAAATCGTTCGTGGGTTGAGAAATTCGGTCGGCTTGGTTATGCGGCACGGGGCGTAGTTTATTTGCTCATCGGTATTTTAGCGGTGCAAGCCGCAGCCGGAATACAAAAAGCTAATTCCGGTTCACGTAGTGCTTTGGAACAAATTACTGAACTTCCCTTCGGACAAATTCTGCTTGCTATCGTAACAATCGGGTTGATTTGCCACGCACTTTGGCGATTAGTTCAGGCGTTTATGGATACTGATAATAAAGGCTCTGACACAAAAGGAATTCTCGCCCGCTCCGCCTTTGTCGTTATTAGTCTAATTTATTTCGGTCTGGCATTTTCCGCCGTTAAAATTCTGCTCGGCACAGATGATCAAAGCGGTTCACAGGCAAGCAGTTGGACAGCTTGGCTTCTATCGCAGCCACTTGGACAATTGCTCGTCGGAATTATCGGGGCAATTATTGTCGGTGTTGGTTTATATCAATTTTATCAAGCCTATACCGCAAAATTCCGCGAAAATCTATTACTCTCGGAAATGAGCGAAACAATCGAAAAATGGGGTGAACGTCTCGGCAGATTCGGCTACTCGGCACGCGGAGTTGTATTCTCTGTCATCGGTGGTTTTCTGATTTTTGCCGCGTGGAGATCAAACGCCGGAAAGACCCGCGATTTCGGCGATGCTTTGCATTTTGTCGAAAAACAATCCTACGGTATATGGCTGCTCGGTATAGTCGCATTTGGCTTGATCGCATACGGATTATTTATGTTCTTTCTTGCAAAATACAGAAAAATGCTCAGCACTTAGGTCAACAAAAATTATTAAGTTCACGCACCTCGCACACAATACAGAAATTTGCTTATTCACAAAATTAAAACTCATAATATAATCAGATAAAATAAAATCTATTATTGGTGCATTAATATCTATCTACCTGCGTAAATAATAATGTCAAAAATTAATATTTAGAAGATTATCTTTAAGTGCGAAAGAATTGATACGTTTTTAGAGAGTTTCATTGTAAAATAGATTTGGTTGGAATAATTAGGCTCTCTAACTAAGTAAAAAATACAATGAAAACTCAAGGGAACAAGGCTAAATCGCCCGCTGATCGCTCACCGTTTTGGTGGTTGCGTTGGATTCCGACAATTGTTGTGTCGGTCATAATTATTTATTTTATATATGTCGTCGGAAGTCTTGCACTCATTCCGCTGCTTGCTTCTTTTGCTTTAGCATATTTGCTGAATCCTTTGGTCATACAAGGCGAAAAAAGAGGGCTTTCGCGGAGCATCTCTTCAATTGTTGCAATCCTTATCGTAAGTATCGGTATCGGTGTATTTTTATCGTATGTGCTGCCCGATATGTGGGATGAAGGCTCACAGGCGGTTTCAAAGATCGCCGAGAACTTTACACCTGAAAACGCCGCCCGGCAGAGAGCCTGGCTCAAGCGTTATTCACCGGCTCTGGAAAGCGTAGCGGGCGATAAAATCGAGAAGTTTTTAAGCAGTCCGTTTGAATTTTATAATGAAAATTTAACGACAAAAAAAACGACTGTCGGTGAAAATGGGGAAATCACCGTAGAAAACAGCGGCGGCGGCGGTTCAGTCATTATATCAATAATAAATTCATCGCTGGATTTGCTGCTTGTCCCGTTCTTTGTATTTTATATTTTGATTGATTTTCAGACGTGGCGAAAATCTTTTGAGGGTTTAATACCGCTGCGTTTTCGTGAAGCATTCAGCCGCCTGTTTGATGAATCGGGGCGAATTTTAGAATCATATGTGCGTTCTCAAATCCTGATCGGGCTGATAATGGCGGTTTGTTATGCCGTTGGATTTTGGTTACTGGATGTTCCGGCGTGGATTGGAATCGCACTTCTTGCCGGATTGCTGAATGCGATTCCGTATGTCGGAACGCTGATCGGAGTTGTTCTTGCCACAGGATTTACAATTGCACATGGCGGCGAATTATGGAATGTGCTTGCAGTTTTGGGAGTTTTTGTAGCTGTTCAAACTTTGGAAGGTTATGTCTTGACTCCAAAAATTCTGGGCGGCAGACTTAATCTGCATCCGATGGCGGTTTTTTTAGGACTCTTGATCGGCGGAAAACTTTTTGGTTTGCTCGGTTTCGTTTTGGCAATTCCGGCAATTGCCATCGGCAAAGTCTTTTTGAAATTCCTGCGTGAACTTTACGAAGACTCATTTTTTTATCACGGAGGACAGTTTCATCCTTCAAAAACTCCGAGTGAAAACGTCGAAGACCGTATTGCTGAAGCCGCCGAAACCGTGCTTGCCGAACAAGAGAAAAAAGACGATGAGGAAGAAGATGATGATGAGAATATAGTTGAAGAAGATGTGGTTGAAGAAAAAAATAACCTGTCTATCATAGCAAAAGACCTGATTTAGACAGATGATAAAATCATCGGTTAAAATAATTTAACAAATTTTACGATTAAACTCCTAAATAAAGCAGGTCAGCATAAACAAAGATATATAATCAAAATTAGGAGTTTTTATCTAACTCTATTCACACATCTTGGTAATATATTCAACTGTATCCGATCCATTTTCGTAAATTCGGCGTTCGATTAGTGCTTGCAATGAATTTTACTTTTGAGTTTTTCACCAAAATTGCCAACCGATCATTGAAATAAGGTTCAAGCCGTTCAATAAATTTCAGGTTTATCATTTCGCTTCTGTTTATGCGGAAAAACATTTTCGGATCCAGAATTTCCTCCAATGTACCGAGATTTTCATTGAGCGGATATTTACTGCCTGCCGCGTCGTAAGCGAAGAGGATTCCGTTTTTGATCTGGAAATGCGAGATTGTTTTAGTTTCGATAAATTGGATTCCGCCGCGTAGTTTCACGACGAATCTTTCTTTATATTTCGGTCTGTTGAAATTATTCTGAACTTTTTTTAAGAAATCCATCTGCGTTAAGAAAATATTCTGTTTAAGGTTTTCCAACTTCTGCATTGCCGCAACAAAACACTCAAAGTTAAAAGGTTTGAGCAGATAAGCGATTCCGTTGCGTTCAAAGGCTTGCATTAAAAACTGATCGTAAGCGGTTGTGAAAATTATCGGAGCGTTTAATTCTTCTTTTTCAAAAAACTCAAAGACATTTCCATCAAGCAGTTCGATGTCCGAAAAAATAAGATCGGGCGGCATATTTGAACGAAACCATTTGCGGGTTTCTTCTATGCTTTCGAGTCTTGCCGCGATTTTTATTGAACCATCATAACGCTCAATAAAACCGAACAATTTCTGAGCGGCAAGCGGTTCGTCTTCGATGACAATTACTCTCATTTTTTTACTTCCAGCAGAGGAATTTTGACCGTAAATTTGTTTTCAGTGTTTATAACTTCAAATGCTTCTACGGTCAGCAAATCATACCTTGTCCGAAGATTCTGCAAACCTGTTCCGCTTGGCAGAGAATTGTTTGATTTTGGACGAATCTCATTTTCGACGATCAAATTCTGCTCATCTAATTTTATACGAATTTGCAAAGATTCGTCTCTGCTTCCGGCGTTGTGTTTGACCACATTTTCAAGCAGACTTTGCAACGCCGTCGGCACGATCATCTGACCGTTTATTTGTGAATCCTTAATTTGCCAATCGAAATTATAAGCAGTTCCGAAACGCTTTTTGAGCAGATATAAATAGTTTTGAGCAAAATCCAGTTCGTCTTTGATAGAAATGACTTCCGCGTCTTTAGTTTGCAGAATATAGCGATAAAGCTGTGCCATTCTGTCCAAGAATTCGTTGGCGATCTGCGGATTTCTCTCGATCAGAGCCGACAAAACATTCAGATTATTAAACAAAAAATGCGGCTCGATATTTTTTTGGAGAGCCTTTAATTCCATTGCTGTTCTTGCTTCTTGTGCCTGCCGTAGCTTTTCTTTGGTTTTGTTTATTAAGGTTAAATAAAAATAGCCGACGCAAGTAAAACTCACAAACATTTGAGGAAAAATACTATGAAGTGTTCCAATCACCCACTCGTAAGCAGTAATATGTTCTCTGCCCGTAAAGGAATGTCCCAAAACAATGATTGAAAAAGCAGTAATGAGAAAAGCATTTATCGGAATCAGAGAAAACAGAATCAAGAAATCCCGCCAGAGAGATTTTGACTTTTCGGAAAATAGACTAAATTTCCATTTAATGAAAATAATTACTGTTGCACCAAACAATGAATGAAGAAAAGTCCAGAGCGGTGCATCCCAATGCCAGGGAAACTCATAAATCGAACCGCCCTGCATAATCTTCAAATAAAGCGTTAGTAAATACGAAAATCCGAGCCAACTCAAAATCCCTAAGCAGAAAAATGCTAAATGTTTAAGATTTTGAGTTGATCGGGATTTATTTGACCAAGTTTGATTATTTTTTAGCTTTTGCATCTTCAGGAAGACTATAAATCACTTTGCCGTTTTCGTCTAAGAAATCGAGTTTTGGATTACCATTTTCCTCAACTGAGATTTTTAGTCGTGAGTTTCCTTTCGCGTCACTAAGTTGAATGATTGAAGATTTATCACGACCTCTTCCGATAGATAAGCGATTAACAGGAGTCTCTCCGTTTTCCTTCATTTTTTTATAAGCTGCTTCAGCAGCCTCTTTGGTTGGAAGTTTATCAATTTCCTCCATTTTTTTAACAAAATCGTTCAAGGGCATATTTTGATCGTTCATTCTCAATCCTGCAAAATAATTTCCGTCTTTATCCTCTTGATGGGTTAGCTGAATGGTTTGATCGCCTCGAAACTTATCAAAAGTCAGCGAACCGCCCTGACCTTTTCCGGTATTTCCATCGAAAATCAAACCGCCGATTTCATCACCTTTTTCGCTAAAGAAAATCATTCCTGCCGCTCGTTTGCCTTCACGTTCTTTGTAATATTTTCCGTCCATAATTCCGGGATGCTGTCGCTCTTTGTTGGCAATAACCATTTTTAGTTTGCCGTCTTTTTCGACAATATTTATGCGTTCGACATCAATTTCGCTGAATTTTTGTTTTTTATCGGAACTAAATCCAACCAAAAACATACATCCGCCAACCAAAACCATTATCACGCAAAATGCTTGCAGGCGAAATATCTTTTTTTCCAATTCTTTTTGTTTATCCAACATAAAATTATCTCCTGTAAATTCCTTTTTTATAGAACTTTAGAACTAATAAATATTTGTGTCCACAAAAAAATTCTGAACGCGGGAAAATTTCGTCGCAACGAGGGAAATGAGATTCCCAATGAGTTACAACTAACTCGAATTTGAGGAAAAAATATTGTCTGCTATTATCAAAACCAAACCGATTCTACTAAAATAAAACCATGCTGAAAATTGATATTCACACGCACATTCTGCCCCGCGATATTCCGAATTGGAAAGATAAATTCGGCTACGGCGGTTTTATTCAACTCGAACACCACAAAGCAGGCTGTGCCAAAATGATGAAAGACGACGGGTATTTTTTTCGTGAGATTGAAGATAATTGCTGGTCGGCGGAAAGGCGTATTAGAGATTGCGATGAATATAATGTTAATGTTCAGGTGCTTTCAACCGTTCCGGTGATGTTTGCATATTGGGCGGAAGCGAAAGATTGTTTGGAAGTGTCCCGTGTTTTAAATGATGGAATTGCCGAGATCGTCGCAAAATATCCGAAGAGATTTATCGGTCTCGGAACAATTCCGATGCAGAATACGGATTTGGCAGTTAAGGAATTAGAGCGTTTCAAAAGTATCGGCTTGGTTGGTATTGAAATTGGCTCAAATGTTAATCAATCGAATTTAAGCGAACCTCAGTTTTTTGACATTTTCAAAGCCTGCGAAGAACTCGGTCTGGCGATTTTTGTTCATCCTTGGGAAATGATGGGAATGGCGGAAATGCAAAAGTATTGGCTTCCGTGGCTTGTCGGAATGCCGGCGGAAACTTCTCGTGCAATTTGCAGTTTAATATTTTCGGGCGTGTTGGAAAAATTACCGAACTTACGAATCGCATTTGCTCATGGCGGCGGCGAATTCCCCGCAACTATCGGCAGAATCGAACACGGCTTTAATGTCCGCCCTGATCTATGTGCCGTTGATAATAATATCAATCCGCGTGAATATCTCGATAAAATGTATTTTGATTCGCTCGTCCATTCGCCCGAAATGCTTGATTATCTGGTAAATCTTGTTGGTGCGGAAAGAGTCGCACTCGGCACGGATTACCCGTTCCCGCTCGGCGAATTAGAACCGGGACAATTGATTGAATCAATGCCTTATGACGATAAAACAAAGGCAAAATTACTTCACGGTGCGGCACTTGATTGGTTGAATTTGGAAAAGAAGAATTTTACCTAATAATTGTGCCGTCTGTCTAATTTAAGGTTAAGATTAAAATCCGAGATTACTGAATAAATCTCAAAACACTCTCTAATCTGTTTGTATTAATTTTACTTTTTCCATAACCTCATTCAAATCAATCTCGCTCACATCTCCGACATTCTCGCAGATTTTCATCAACAATTCATTCTGAGCATTCCCGCGTTTCTTGGCTTCCGAATAAGGAATATCTTCACGAAATGTTACAAGCGAATATTTTGAGAAATAATCGGGAAAGGTGTGTTCAAGTTTTGTTTCTAATTCTCTTTTTTTGACGAAAACAGGATCGGCAACAGAATCACGCATTTCGTAAAAGTTTTCCAATGCAAGTTCCGCAATCGCATCGGTGTTTATTTTTCGTTGTTCGCTGTATTCTTCAAAGACTTTTTCCCAATCCGTGCCGTGTTTTTCGAGCAGTTCATCAAAGATGCGGCAGTCTTCAAACGAAGCGTTCATTCCTTGCCCATAAAAAGGAACAATCGCATGTGCCGAGTCGCCTAGAAGCAGAGATTTTCCGCCGACATTCCAAGGGAAACATTTTATTGTGCCTAGATTTCCCGTCGGATTTGTAAAGAATTCATCAACAAGATTCGGCATTAAGGAAATCGCATCGGCGAAGTTTTTTTCAAAGAATTTCATCAAAGACGCTTCATCATTCAAATTATCAAAACCCTTTTCACCTTTATAAGCAAGAAACAAAGTACAGGTAAAACTTCCATCAAAATTCGGCAGAGCGATCATCATAAATTGATGTCTTGCCCAAATATGCAAAGCATTCTTTTCCATCAAGAACTCGCCTTCTGCTTTGTCTGAAAGTTTCGGTAATTCGCCGACAAATTCCGACTTTGAAGGAATGGATAATTCTTTATAACCGTGTTCGAGATAACTTTGCGAATAATTAAATCTGTCAATGCAGCGGCTGTTCATCATCGCCCGTCTTACGGCAGAACCCGCACCATCCGTTGCAATTAAAGTATCGCCTTTGACTCGTTTCTTTTCGCCCGTTTCGCTATTTTCAATCAACGCTTCGCCGCTTTCGCAATCAAAATCAACACATTTTTGGTTAAAATAAAATGTGGATTCTTCATAATTATCCGCTTCATTTATCAAAGCGATATTCAAGCCGCCCCGCGAAACAGAGTTGATATATTCGCCCTCACGCCCGGAATACGGCAGCAATTTCCTTTCACCATCAAGCGAATGAATTAACCGCCCATACATCGGCACAGCACTTTCAAGCATATATTCATCCATTCCGACTTCTTTTAACGCACGAATTCCGCGATCCGACAACGCCAGATTTATCGAACGTCCCGCCGACATTTCTTCGAGCCGCATATCGCCGCGTGATTCATAAACCTCCGTTTTGATTCCGCGTTTTGCCAGATACAAAGATAAAAGAGAACCTGATAAACCTGCTCCGATGATGATTACTTTTTTTCTAGCCATAAAAATTTATCTTCACTTGATGGATCAAAGTCTTCTTCTTTGACTTGTAGAAATAATTGAGTTTCCGTATCTTTGGAATATTCATCACCTACCTGAATTAAGTCGCCTACATTAGAATCCTTCAGTTTTTCACTTATAATATCGGCAAGATCTAGTAAATCAGATAAACTTCCAAAAATTCCATAATCTGTAATTTGAGGTTTTTCAGATGTAACTATTGTTAAATAGGAGTATGGAAAAAGATGTTCGTGTTCGCCTAACTGATTATTATTCATCTTGGAAGCATAATTTTTCAGTAATTTGCTTAGGTTCAACAATCCATTACGAGAACCAACTAACAACCATAAGTTCTTTTCTTTATCATAATCATAAAAGAATCCTAATTCTCTCCAATCCTCAATTGTTTCTTTTTTGACATCAATCATATTATTTCAAACATTCCTTCAAAATCTCAACAAATTTCCAAACATCCATAAAAGAATTATAAAGCGGAACGGGAGCAACACGAATGACATCAGGCTCACGCCAATCGGCGATGACACCTTTTTCAGTAATTGCTTTGAACAAATTTTTGTCCGCATCTTTAACACGAATCGAGAGTTGGCAACCTCGCTCGTCGGAGTTTGAAGGCGTGATAATAGAAATACGTTCATTGTGATTATTGTTTAACAAAAATTCTAAATAGGCAGTTAATTTGTGAGATTTTTCCAACAGGTTTTCCATTCCCGCTTCTTCAAAAATATCAAGTGAAGCCCGAAGCGAAGCCAGTAATAAAATCGGCTGATTCGATAACTGCCAGCCTTCCGCACCTTTCATCGGGACAAATTCATCATCCATCAAAAAGCGTGTTTCTGCGTCGTGTCCCCACCAACCTGCAAAGCGTGGCAGTTCAAAATTTTCGGCATGGCGTTCATTTATAAAAATTCCCGCAATTCCGCCCGGTCCCGAATTTAAGTATTTATATGAACACCAACAAGCGAAATCCACATTCCAATCGTGAAGTTTTAATTTAATATTTCCAACAGCGTGTGCCAGATCAAATCCAACAATTGCACCAGCTTCGTGTCCCGCTTCGGTAATCCGTTTCATATCAAACGCCTGCCCTGTGTAGTAATTCACACCGCCGAGCATTATTAACGCAATCGAATCGCCATTTTCAGTAATAACTTTTTCAATATCTTCAGTTCGCAATGTCGCTTCGCCTTTACGAGGTTTTAATTCAATCAAGACATCATCTTTTTTTCGTCCTTCTGACTCATTGCAGGCGAGCTGTCTGCGTTCCCAAAAATCAATCTGCGATTTGACGGCGTATTTATCCGACGGAAAAGCATCCGCTTCGATAATGATTTTGTATCTCTCAGCCGTCGGACGATAAAACGAAACCATCAAAAGATGCAGATTGACCGTCAGCGAATTCATCACAACCGTTTCAATCGGCTTTGCACCGACGATTTTCGCCATCGCATCCGTCAAATTTTCGTGATACGGCATCCACGGATTTATCGCCTGAAAATGTCCTTCAACGCCGAGAGTTTCCCAATCCTTTAATTCCTGTTCGATATATTCGCGGGTAGCTTTCGGCTGAAGTCCAAGCGAATTGCCCGTAAAATATAAAACATCTTTTCCATCAGGTTGTTGAGGTATATAAAAATTATTGCGGAAATGTTTGAGCAAGTCCTGCTCATCCATTTTTAGAGCAAATACTTCGGTTGATTCAAAAGTCATAATTTGTTTTTGTGTAAAATAAAATCATCCACAGATTAACACGAATAGCCGCAGATTTTTATTCTCATCTGCGGCTATTGATTGAAAACTATTTTGATTTTACTTTATGAACCGGTTACATTTTTTAATTTCAGAGCTTTAACGACAGTTTCAGAATCGCTGCTCGATCCTACAGCATCATCTGGATAACCTTCGGTGTCGCTTCCGTGTTCAGCCCAGGCTAATAAAACTCCCATATCCGTAACTATGAAAGATAATTTGCGTTCTTCAGATTCTTCTTTTAGAATATCCAGCACATCATTAATCGCTTTTGTTGCCTTAATCAATTTACTGTCGTGAAAAACAGTTTCTTCAGCTTCCATCAAAACTGCATGAAAGCACGATCTTGTTGATCCATCAACGCAACCCAATGATGAATTATATGCTAACCAATCGCACGTTCTTCCTGAACAGCCACTATTGTTATTTTCGTCTATCATTTATTTTCTCCTATTTTTTTTATAGTGAAAATCGGAAAAAATTAAAAATCAAATCGTTCCGACAATTTTATGAAATTAGAAAAACTTTTTCATATCTTTCTACCTGATATTATTTATTCTGACTATATCAAAAAACTCCTTACCACGAGAAAGTAAAAAATTTCTTTCATCTTTTGATATATCAAAATAAACAATATCTTCAGAGTCGAATTCGGTCAATTGTTCAGGCGGTTTTCCGTTGAGCGGCTGTTCCCATAAATTATCCGCTCCATCACGTTTATCTACATAAATCAAGGCATTTCCATCGGCAGACCAACGAAAGATACGGGATTTGACTATGAGCGGCAAATCGAGAATTTTCAATGGTTTTCCACCGTCAATCGGATAAACCGCAATCCTGCTAATGTCTTTCTCATCACCTGAGGAGAGAATACAGGCGAAAGATTTGCCATCAGGTGAAACTACAGGCAATCTGGCAATACTTTCAATTAACCGAACAGATTCACCGCCGCTGACACTTATTTTCCAGATGCTAACCTTATTATTCAAATCAGACCGATCATAAATTATCCATTTTCCGTCCGGCGTAATGTTCGGGGAAAATTCCCGTCCGGGCGTGTCCGTGAGCTGAACCGGATTAGTTCCATCAACATTCATTCGCCAGATATTTCTGAAACCTTCTTGCTCCGATAAGAACACGATATATCGTCCGTCAGGTGTAGTTTGCGGAAATATACCGTTAAGTTTTTCAGATGTTAATTGATGAATGTCGCTCCCATCCATTCTTACCGACCAAATATCAGCTTCTTCCATCCCTCCGGTTGTGTATAAAATTTCGCCTTCAGATGTCCACCGAACACCTAATGCTCCGTCATTTTTACCTTTGCTGAAAGTGATTTGTTGTCCGGGTTGCTTATATTTGTTTCCTGCTACCCAGATATTCATAGCACGTTCCTGTTTTCCGGTAACAAGCGATTTATTATCCGCGGTTAGACTTAAACCAAGATAATCATTGGTATCGTTGGTAATGCGTCTAATGTCTCCATCAGGATAAGAAAGACTCCAGATTTGAAGCGGTTGACCTGGTTTTTCCTTTCCGTTGATAATTATTCCGCTTCCGTCAGACAGCCAGGCTAGACTATTAATATAATACCAAGGCGGTGATTTAATTTTTGTTTTTGAACCGTCGTTCAATGAAACATTTATCAAATAAAAATTATCATCAGTTTGCGAACGCACCGCACCAACAATTGATTCTCCGTCGGGATGCCACGCTAAATCATACCAATACTCACCCGAAGCGGCTTTGGCAAGGACTCGTTGATTCTCTCCATCAATATCAGCAAATATTATTGATGTTCCGTGTTGACTGGATACAATTGATTTTCCGTTGGGCGAAACCTTTGTTGATCGTTGATTAACCCCTTCCGCCATTAAACGGGATTGACCGCCAAGAGCAGATATTTTATATACGGCAAATATATTATCCGCTTTGACAACCGTGTAATATATATAATCACCATCAGGTGAAAATTTTACATCGGTAAAATCAACTTCAGCGGGAGGCAGGATTTCAGAAACGCCCGAACCGGCAACCTGCCGCACACGAAGACTCTGTTTTCCTTGCTTTTCATATACGTAAGTAAGAAGTTTTCCATCCGGTGAAATGGCGGATTGCATAACCGTAAGTCTCTCATCCGTTAGTTTTGTAAATTCTAAATTCGGAACCGCGTTTGAGTGATTAGCTGCGGGGCGTAGATATGAAAAACCGAAATAAGCAACCGCGGCTAACATCGCCGATGCGATCAGAGCTAACGGAAAGTTATTGGAATACGCTGCTGCTGCACCAAATGTGCTGGTGACAAAACCGCTGGACTTGTTAAATCCATTTTCCGTTTGTTGGTCTGTAATCTGTTTTAAATTATAATCGGTTTTCTTTTCATCAGCCGAAATTTTATCGCTTAGAAGGGTGAGAGGTTCGTTATATGATTCTAAAGCTAACTTATGATGAACATTTTTCAGATCATTTTGTAATGTTTGAGCATTCTGATAGCGTTGACCAGCACTTTTTTGCAGGCATTTGCTGACAATCTCTTCCAATTCGGCAGGGACGTTAGCGGTTAATTCGGATATCGGCGGCGGATCATCCTTTAATATCGCCGCCAGATTATCGCTCAAAGTTTCACCGGAAAAAGGAAGTTTTTTGGTCAGCATTTGATAGAGAATCACACCGAAACTCCAAATATCTGTTCGCGTATCAACTTCCTTTCCGCGTGATTGTTCGGGCGACATATATGAAACCGTGCCGAGGATCAATCCTTTCTGAGTGTTCAGAATTTCCTGGGTCTGTGCATCAAAATCAATTCTGCTTTTCTCTTTTTGAGATAATTTTGCCAGACCGAAATCCAGAATTTTAACAAGTCCATCGTTTCGCACCATTATATTATCGGGTTTGATGTCACGGTGGATAATTCCTACTCGATGAGCCGTCGCCAAAGCATTGATTACTTGTATGCTGAGATCGAGAATTCTTAAAAGATTGGAATTATTTTTTTCAATATAAACATTAAGCGTTTCGCCTTCAATAAATTCGCAGACGATATAATTAATGTCTTCAAACGTCCCGACTTCGTGAACAACCATTATATTCGGATGATTCATTCCCGAAGCGGCTTTGGCTTCCCGCAAGAAACGCTTGATATTATTCGATTTGTCTTTGTTAAAAGGTTGATTGAGAATCTTTATCGCTACATCACGGTCGAGTTGTGTATCTCTGGCAAGATAAACCGCACCCATTCCGCCTTCTCCGATTTTTCTGATAATTTGATAATGTTTGAGGAATTTTCCCGAACTCAATTCAAGTGAGTCTTTGACTAATTCATCAGCAACAACTGCAACAGCAGGCGATTCAAGAAAAAGTGAGGCACTATCATAAGAACTCAGTAAGGATTCAACTTCATTCACAATCGTCTTATTCCCGCCGCATTGTTGATAAATATACTGCGAACGGTTCTCCGGTTTCAGAATCATTGCACCGGCAAAGACTTGCTTAACTGTTTGCCAATTTATTTCTGTCGGATTTGTGTGTTTGTCAATACCTTCCATAGTCGCCCGACCTTTATCAAGTTTTTTACAATTGTTTCTGAATAATAAAAGAATTTATCCTCGTATATCTTTAAACGCGACTTTCCAATGGAAACCGTCCAGTATTATTTTGTCAATTCACGATACAGCCAGGCTTTTGCAATTGCCCAATCCTGTGCCGCAGATGAACGGGAAATTTTTAATGCTTCGGCAGTTTCCTCTAAAGTTAAGCCGCTGAAATATCGAAGTTCAACTACGCGAGTTTGTCTTTCATCAATCTCTTCCAAACGCTTGAGAGCATCATCTAAGGCAATAATATCAGTATTTTGCGGATCATAACCAACTACGGCGGTTTCATCAAGTGATACGGCAATTGTTTTTCCATCGCGTTTTTTTCGATTTTTCATTCGGGCATAATCAATCAAAACCCTTCGCATTAACTTTGCAGAAATCGCAAAAAAATGAATTCTGTCATTGAAACGCACATCCCGCTGATCAATTAGTTTAATATATGCTTCGTTAATTAAGGCAGTGGTTTGCAGAGTATGATCCGGTCTTTCCCGACGCAGAAATATCGTGGCTTGTCTATGTAATTCATCATAAACCAGCGGCATTAAATCTTCCAATACATTATTATTACCATCGCCCCATTCTTGCAGCAATAAAGTAATCTCGTGGGACCGACTCATAGATTTTACATATCAGTATAAAAGTTCATTGCAGAATATATCTATATGGCTTGCCTGTCAATCATTTTTTAAATACATTTTCAAAGTTCAATCAATCTTATTAAAAAAGTTCTAAATCTCTCTATTAAAATGTCTTACTAAAATAATAATTCAAATAAAATTTAATTTATTTATTTATTTCTGGACGGTTTTTAGAAAACTGTCGCGTTATTAAATGAAGGGAGAAAATCTCTCCTGTATATCAGTATAGAGTTTTGAAGCTAAAAATGGCATTAAACATAAATTGAATACGGACAAAAAACGAAGATTTTCTTTGAAAGTTCCGTCAACCCACCTTCAAGGTTAAATGTAACCCCCAATCAATACTCTATTTATAACTAATAATCTCACAATGTTTTCCTCATAAAAGGTGAGTGTTCTAGGACACTCACCTTCTCATTTTCTTTAATAATAAAATTATCTTTTCCTAATCAACCCGATCAATTTCCTGCGTGATCGAATTTATTTTATGTTTTTCATATAAAAATTTGATTGTCGAAAATACAAAATTACAATTAGTTTTACTATATTCTTTTGAATTCATTTGCAACAATATCTGCTCAATTGCATCTAAAAATCAGACGTGAAACCTTTATGCCGCTCTATTTTCCCCCGACATATCGGATACTCTGACTCAACATTGGACAATTGAATAAAAAAAAGTGGAGAATTAAATGAGAAGAATAGTGTTTTTGTGTGTAACAGCAATTATTATGACAGGCTTGGTAAATACGGAAGTTTTGGCGAAGAGTGATAAACCTTTTTGGACGAAGGGTTTGACGGCGGAGAAATTTACGCAGATTCAGGAAAAGCGTTTGAAAGATGCAAAGAAGATTCTGAAGAAAATGACTTCCGTAAAGGGCAAGCAGACGGTTGAAAATACGCTTGTGCCTTATGATGAAATTCAAGTTTTGCTGGACGCGGCGGGAAATCAGGCGGGATTGATGGAAAATGTTCATCCTGACGAGAAATTTCGAGCGGCTTCGGAGAAAATTTCGCAGGAAATTTCGGCTTTTTTGAATGAACTTTCGCTCAATCGTGATGTTTATGACGCACTCGTGGCGATTGATCTGAAAAATGCGGATGCGGCAACGAAGTATTATGTCGAAAAAACTCTGCGGGATTTCCGGCTTTCGGGCGTTGATAAAGATGAAGCAACACGCAAGAAAATCAAGGCGTTAAACGACGAGATCGTTCTGATCGGGCAGGAATTCGGGCGGAATATTCGCAACGGCAAACGCACCGTGACAGTTGATGATGTTTCGGAATTGGACGGTTTGCCGCAGGATTATATTGACGCACACAAACCGAATGCGGACGGGAAAATAATTTTGACGACGGAATACCCGGATGCACTTCCCGTTTTTTCCTATGCGAAAAGCGAAAAACTTCGTAAGGAAATGTATCTTGCCTATAACAACCGGGCGTTTCCCGAAAATATAGATGTCCTTGATCGCCTTGCGAAAAAGCGTCACGAATTGGCGGTTTTGCTTGGATTTAAGAGTTATGCAGATTATATAACTGCCGACAAAATGATCAAATCGGCGGCGAATGCTGATGATTTTATTACAAAAATCGTCAACGCTTCGGAAGATCGGGCGATGCGTGAATATCAGGAATTATTGAAACGTAAGCAAAAAGATGTTGCCGGTGCAAAAGCTGTAAATCGTTGGGAGCAAAGCTATTACACGGAAATTGTCAGCAAGGAAAATTATGATTTTGATTCGCAAAGCGTTCGACCGTATTTTCAGTATGACAAAGTTAAAAACGGCGTTTTGGATGTAACGAGCAGAGTTTTCGGTGTGGAATTTAAGCAAATCAAAGATGCTCCAGTTTGGTATCCTTCGGTTGAAGCGTGGGAAATGTTTGAGGATGGCAAATTGGTCGCACGTTTTTACCTCGATATGCACCCACGCGAAGGTAAATACAGCCACGCCGCACATTTTGGAATTCGCACGGGCGTTGCGGGAAAGCAGATTCCCGAAGCATCGCTGGTCTGCAATTTCCCCGAACCGACGAAGGATAATCCAGGTTTGATGGAATATAACGATGTCAATACTTTTTTCCACGAATTCGGACATTTAATTCATTCGATGTTTGCAGGACGACAAAAATGGATCGGACTTGGCGGGATTTCAACCGAACGCGATTTTGTCGAAGCACCTTCGCAATTATTGGAGGAATGGACGCGAGACCCGAAAACTTTGCAGACTTTTGCAAAGCATTACAAAACGGGCGATGCGATTTCGACAAAATTGGTTATGCAAATGAATCGTGCCGATGAATTCGGCAAAGGTTTACAAGTTCGTCGGCAGATGGAATATGCGAGACTTTCTTTAAGTATATACGACCGCAATCCGAAAGATATAAATACGGATGGTTTAGTGAAATCAATCACCGATCAATATTCGCCATTCCCGTTTGTCGCCGACACGCATTTTCAAACCGCTTTCGGACATCTCGACGGATATTCGGCAATCTATTATACATATATGTGGTCGCTTGTTCTGGCGAAAGATATGTTCAGCGAGTTTGATAAATCGAATCTGCTTGACGCAAAAGGAGTCGCCAAACGCTATCGTCAAACGATCCTCGCACCGGGCGGTTCAAAACCTGCCAATCAATTAGTCGAAGATTTTCTCGGGCGTGAATCAAATTTTAAGGCTTATCAAGATTGGCTGAATGAGGATACACCGGAATCTAAATAGTCTTTTGAATCTGTAATAAATAACGAGAGCATAAAGTAAATTTCTTTATGCTCTTTTTTTCATTATTGAAAGTGAAGTTTTTATTCATAAATAGTTTATAGTTTACAGTTAATAACCTTGTGTGCGACTTTTTATAAAAGTCTTAATTTAGATATAAATGTTGAAAATAAACAGCTTTTATCTTTGTCGCGTTAGCGACCTTATGATTTTAGGCGTGTCTTTTGAGGCACGTTAAAAAATAATCAAGTATTTTCTGTTGCGTCAGCGATAATTGAACATCATTTCAGTTGTCGCTGATGCGACAAGAGACTTATAACACAAGCCCGTGCAATAAATTACACGGCTGAATTCATTTTATCGCTACGCGATTAAAGTCGTACACAAGGTACTTAATAATTTATTATTATTCCTATACAAATGATTATTTCTATAAATCTAACAAATCAAGCATACAAAATTGATAGCGAAAACCCGCTTGATATTTCGATTCCACTAAAATTCAACGGTGAACAACCGAATGCTTACGGGGTTGAAAAAGCGACTTCAAATCCTTGTAAAGCGGGCGAACTTGTCGGCGATACGCGGCAGGGCGGGAGTTGTAATTTTGAGCAATATACGTTTATTCCGCATTGTAACGGGACGCATACGGAATGTGTCGGACACATAACAAATGAAAGAATTCCCGTGCGTGATTGCTTGCAGGATGCTTTTGTTTTTGCCAGTTTGATTTCTGTTAAACCTGAAAATGCGAGCGAAACTAATGAAACATATTTGTTCGAACTAAGTAAGAATGATTTTTTGATTACAAGAAAAGAAATTCAAAATTCGACATTCGAAATTCAAAACTCAAATGCGTTAATTGTCAGGACTTTGCCGAATGATGAAAGTAAATTAACGCGGGAATATGGCGAAGAAAATATTCCGCCGTTTTTCTCTATTGAAGCGATGGAATTTATTGTTGAACTGGGTGTAAAACATCTGCTTGTTGATTTACCTTCGATTGACAGGATTTTTGATGACGGGAAATTGTCGAATCATCGGAAGTTTTGGAATGTTGAAGCCGGGAAATTTGAAACGAATGTCCGAACACGCATTAACAGCTCACTTACGGAATTGATCTATGTTCCGAATGAAATAAAAGATGGAAATTATTTGCTCAATCTGCAAATCGCGGCTTTTGACTCGGATGCTTCTCCGAGTCGTCCCCTGTTGTTTGAACTTCTGTAATTTTACTCGTTAAAATAAGAAAAGACGACAATTACAATAAATATAACTACCGTCTCTCTTGCGGACGTATCCCCCAATCCGTCCGTTTTTGTAAAAATTCTTATTGATTTGGATTTGCCGACATCGTATATCTCAATAAAGCTCCAACTCCGCCCGCTTCTTTCAAAAGATTTTCATCTTCGATAAAACGAATTCTTTCGGCTGAATCCAAAGCTCTTGCAATCATATCGTCGGCAATTTGTCGTGGGTGTTTTACGTTTGCCATTTCGCCATCTTCGCTCGGTGCGTATTCCTTTAAAATTTGCTTAATTTCATCTTCGTTATATTCAATTTCGTCAAAATTTGCAACTAAATAAAGTTCCTGAACCTGACCGTTTGCCAATGCCCTTAATGTTTTAGCAACTCCCGTTACACCTTTTCCACCATCATAATTTTCTTCATTTAAAGCATCAATTTTTTCTTTATCTTTAAGCGTATCTGCTTGTTTTATGACTGTTTCCGCCGCGTCCATAATCTCATTTTCGGATGCGTCGATTTCCATTCTAACCGTTCCGGTGTGTCTTTCATTTAGGAAATCATTCATTTCATCAAGAAGAAGTGGAATAACCATATCTTTATTTCCGGCAAGTACAAAATGGCGTATATCTTCCTCACGCAAAACCGTTTCGAGTTCTTCCATAACCTCTCTGGCGTGTTGTTTTCTCATTTCATCAATGTGTCTTTGAAAACGCTTTTGCGACCAACCACCTTCATCGGAACGGCTGTACTTTGTGTTTTTGATTTCCTCATTTTCCAAAACTTTTCCACGTTGCATTATGAAAAGTTTTGCCATATTTGAATCGGCTAAAACGACTGCAAATTCAGGATTCTGATCAATTAAACGGGCAAGCGGATAAATACTGGGCTTGTTTTCGATAAAAAATTTATCATTTTCAAACGGAACATCAAAATTAATCCCTTGAAAAAAATCCTCAGCAGCACAGGCAAAAATCGCCACACCATTAGCTGAGGCAGGAACATTCGCAGCATATTTTCTGATTTTTTCAATGTCGCTGTCAAAACTGTCACGTTCGGGTGAATCTTCTTCAAATTCGTCTTGATATTTGCTTAGTTGTTTTTCCAAAAAAACATCAAAATCATCCCGTCCCTGTTCATTTGATTCAGCGTTTAAATAGATTGAAATAAATGGTTTGTCAGTTGCTTCTATTGCTATAAGTTTCTCTAAAATTCCTGATTTTCTCATTGATAGTTAGCCTTTATATGTAAATTGTTGGTTGTAAAAAAAACATGATTAAAGTTATTATCTGCAATAGTCGTGCCGCTTGGTTTTTGTATAATACAATAGATATAAAGGTTTATAAATTAAAAAATGATTTGAATCAATACAGTTTTCCTGTATTTATCTAAATCATATTTAACATATTTGGTTGTTGCAGTTAAAAGACCCGTCTAGTCCAACATTCAAATAAAACAATAATCACTTATAACGAATCGGCTTTACTTTTTTAAAAAAGAAAATAGCGGTAGAAAATATTCTATCGCTATTTAATCGAGTTAACTTATTTAAAGATTATTGAGTCGGTATTCTTATTTCGCGTCCGGCATTTAGCTTAGAAGTTGGCAAAAGACCGTTGAACTTAGCTACTTCAGTAACATCTGCTCCGTGGCGTTCGGCAACCATTTTAACGGTGTCGCCGGATTTTGCCTTGACCACTTTGACGGGTGATGTATCGGAACCAACCTGCGTTGTCGGACGGTTGTAAGAAGTTCTCGTAACTCCCAATTCCTTTTGCTGTGGAACAAAAACTTTTCCGGTCGGAGCTTTCATTCCGGGATTAGCCGCCATTAAATCTTCAACTGAAATACCGGTTCTTCTGGAAAGATTCTCCCAAGTCTCACCACGTGAAGATTCTTGTAGTTTCGCCGTGTCGTTGCGTTGCGAAGCAGGAACTCTTCTGAATAAAGATACGACATTGGTTGCTTTTCCGGCGGGAACGCGAACCACATAAGGTTCGGGCGGAGTCGTGTTTGAACGAAGTTCGGGGTTCAAATATCGCAAATATTGAATATTCGTATCAGAAGCCTGTGCAATTAAACCAAGACTTGTCAAAGATGGAACGCGAATGCGGTCATATCTTAAACGCGGTGCGGGACGAACGTGACCAAAACCGTATTTTTGCGGATTGTTAGCGATAATTATTGTTGCCAGAATATTCGGCACATAGTTGCGGGTTTCACGCGGCAGATACGGATAAGCCGCCCAGAAATTTGCAACTCCGGCACGTCTGATCGCACGATCAACATTTCCTTCGCCGCAGTTATATCCAGCCATTGCCAATTCCCAGTTTCCACCGTAACGGTTGGCAAGAAATTTTAAATAACGTGCTGAAGCTCGGGTTGCCTGTTCAAAACTTTGTCTTTCATCAACGTAAGCAGTCCGGCGAAGTCCGTATCTTGCTCCCGTTCCGGGAATAAACTGCCAGAGTCCTGCCGCCGCCGCCCATGATTGAGCTGTTGGCTTCCAAGCACTTTCGACCTGTCCGAGCCATGCAACATTTTCGGGAACACCTTCCTCACGGAAAATCCGACGTGCCATTGACATAAAATATCCCGAACGATACAAACCGACTTCCATCGTTCTGCGACCGCGACCTCGATAATAGTTGACAAATTGCTGAACCATTCCGTGAAATTGGAATGAAAATCCGAGTGAACGATTTTGAACTACGTATTTGATATATTCAATTTCTTCTCTGGCTTCCGGGGTATCAATATTTTCTTCTTCTTCGTTAAGTTCCAGTTTTGACAATTCATCAAGCGGAGAAGGCTCATATTTTTGCTCTGTAAAACCAACCGGATTGTAATCGTCCTGTGTACCGTTGTTAGCCGCCGAAGCGATTAAGCTTTTATCGTCTGAATTTTCATCCGTAGAAACTTTATTCGGATTAGTTTTGACGAGGTTAGATACCTTGTCGGCTAAATCTTCCTTAATGCTCCAACTGCAAACGGCTGAAAGCCCTTTGATATTTACCGGCTTTTGATCGGCTGGAAATTCCATTCGATAAACCGTTTCGATCAGTTGATTGTAACATTCTCTAAGTTCTTTACTGCTCTGAATGTTGATGCCTGAAATCAAAAAAACTTCGACTGATTTATCAAAATCTTCACGAGCCTGTGAACGGCGGTTATCCTGTAAATTCAATAACCCCTGATTAAAATATCTGCCGGAATCTTTTGTAACCTGTCTGATTCTGGCTTCTGCTTTTTCAGCTTGGTCGGGCTTGGAATTATTTCTTCCGCTCGAAGTAGATTCGGTGATTTGAGCAAATGCTGAACTGCCGGAAATAAAAAATATGATTGCTAAGAATCCGAAAACAGTATAGAAATTTGCTCTTGATGAATTTTCCTTAAGTTGCATAATGATAGTTTGGGGCTGGAACGCATTTATCAAACGCTGCCGGTTTCTATTTTTTGTATATATAATAATAAAGTTTAACGATAAATATTTAGAAAAGTTTCTTTTTCTGATAATTGTATTTAATCAATGTATACAATCTTTTAAAAATAACACGCAATTTTCGTTATGTCAAAATTTAAAACCCTGTATAATAAAGCATTTATACATTTTGATTATTCAAAACTCGACTTTAATCAACATTATATTTAAGTCTTTATCAATCAGCTTTTCTTCTTTCCTTTTGGCAACTTTACATCAAGCAATGCTTCTTTGAAAACGCGTCGCACATTATCTATAAATATAAATGTCAAATCCTCTCTAATTTCCTGAGGTAAATCTTCCAGGTCGCGTTCATTTGGAGCGGGCAGTATAACTGTTTTGATATTTGCACGCCGTGCCGCCAATAGTTTTTCTTTGACTCCGCCGACGGGCAATACGTTGCCTCTCAAGGTTATTTCTCCGGTCATTGCCATATCCTTTCTGACAGGACGATTTGAAAGGACGGAAACAAGTGCCGTCGCCATCGTAATTCCGGCAGAAGGTCCATCTTTCGGAATCGCTCCTTCAGGAATATGAACGTGGATGTCGTATTTTTCAAAATCGTCTTCGTTTATATCCAATTCATTTGCCCGCGACTTCGCATAAGAAAATGCAGCTTGAGCCGATTCCTGCATCACATCACCCATTTGTCCGGTTAGAACCAACTTCCCTTTCCCCTTTGTTTTAATAGCTTCAATAAATAAAATATCGCCGCCAACCGCCGTCCATGCTAAACCCGTAACGACTCCGATCTGATCTTTTTTGAGTGCCTCTTCGGGAAAAATCTTCGGCGACCGCAAAAATTCGGCGATGTTCGATTTATTGACATTTACGGGTTTGAATCGCTTGCCCGATACTGCTTTTTTGCGGGCGACCTTGCGGCAGACTTTGCCGATTTCCCGTTCCAGTTGCCGCAGTCCGGCTTCCTGAGTATATTGTGAAATGATTGACTTTAGAGCAGTGTCGGCAAATTTTACGTCCTTTTTCTCCAAGCCGTTTTCTTCAATTTGCTTCGGCAGTAAATGACGCTTTGCGATTTCCAGTTTTTCTTCTTCCGTATAACCCGAAAGCCGAATAATTTCCATCCGATCACGCAATGCAGGCTGAATCGTATCGAGTATATTCGCCGTTGTCATAAACATTACATTTGATAGATCAAACATAACACCCAAATAATTATCACGAAAAGCAAAGTTTTGTTCGGGGTCTAAAACTTCAAGTAGTGCCGACGAGGGATCACCGCGAAAATCCGCCCCGACCTTGTCAATTTCGTCTAACATTATTAAAGGATTATTTGTTTCGGCTTGCTGAATCGCCTGAATGATTCTACCCGGCATCGCACCGACATAAGTTCTGCGATGTCCGCGAATTTCCGCTTCGTCGTGCAGACCGCCCAATGACAGACGCATAAATTTGCGGTTCAGGGCTTTCGCAACAGAACGCCCAAGCGAAGTTTTTCCAACGCCCGGAGGTCCTACCAGACAAAGTATCGAGCCTTTCGGTTTTTCCTTTAATTTACGAACCGCCAACGCCTCGATGATTCGCTCCTTAACACGCTCGAGTCCGTAATGATCCTCATCCAGAATCTTTTGTGCTTTATTGAGATTGAGATTGTCTTTTGAAGTTTTTGACCAGGGAAGCGTTGTCATAACGTCCAGCCAATTCCGCAAAGTCGCGGTTTCGGCTGTGTCCGGGTGCATTCTTTCCAGTTTTTTAAGATTTTTTAAAGTTTCAGCTTCAACGGATTCAGGCATTTTCGCTTCAGCGATTTTCTCACGGTACTGATCAATTTCTTCGGATAATTCATTTCCTTCACCCAATTCAGCCTGAATTGCTTTAAGTTGTTGACGCAAAAAATACTCTCTCTGAGAACGGTCAATTTCGCCGCGTGCCTGTGTGTTTATTTCCTGCTGAACAGTTAAAACATCTATCTCTTTATTCAGTAAATCATTAACCCGACGCAAGCGTGTGATCGGATCAAAAATATCCAAAACGGTTTGAGCATCCTCAACTTTTAATTCCAGATTTGACGCGGAAAGATCGGCAAGCCGTCCCGCATCTTCAAGGTTTGAAATGATCGCCAGAACTTCCGGCGAAATGCTTTTGCCCAAATTTGCTGCTTGCTCCATCGAACCGCGAACATTTCGGACAAGTGCCTCAATTTCCAAAGATTCAAATGAAGTCGTCGGTTCTGGAATCGGTTCTAAATTTGCTTTTACAAATTCACCGCTCGAATCAATTTTCCTAACTCTCGCACGCGATAACCCTTGCGTCAAAATTCGTATGCGACCGTCGGGCAACTTCAGCATACGCATTATCACCGCTACTGTCCCAACTTTATATAAATCTTCCTGTTCCGGGTCTTCTTTATCCAAATCTTTTTGCGAAATCAGCAAAATCATACGATTCCCGCTCAAAGCCTCATCAACCGCACGAATTGATTTATCCCGTGACACAAAAAGTGGAACGATCATAAATGGGTAGATGACAATATCCCGCAAAGGCAAAACCGGTAAGTCCGAAGGAATCTGCATAATAGATTCGCCAACCTCGGCTTCGCCTAATTTTTCAGAGAAATCTCCTAATTCATTCATAAGAGAAATATGTTATTCAATATCAACGTAAAGGGCAAAGGCGGAAAACTGTTATCAGTCGGTAGGAACAGTTGGCAGTTTGAAAATTAATTCAAAGCAAAGAACTCCGATAAATTCTTTACTTCACACTTTTTACTTTTCATTTCTTAATCTACTATCATTCTTCCATTTTTATTGATAATTTCACAGCTTTTCCGCGGCGGTCTTTGAGCTTCGGCAGATTAATATTGAGTGTTCCTTCTTTGAGATTTGAGATTGTTTATTTAATATTTATTGCCCAACGTAATTGGATTTTGCGTTGGAATTTGCCGTATTGTCTTTCGCAACAATATTAGTCTTTCCTTATTTTTTTATCAGTTTTCTTTTTTGGTCTTCTGGAACGAACTAAATATTTCAGTTCGTTCATAAATTCCGAAATATCTTCAAATTCCAGATAAACCGAAGCAAAACGGACATATGCGACTTTATCGAGTTTTTTCAGTTCCCGCATAATTATTTTCCCGACTTCGCTGGTCGGACGTTCACGGTCAGCCGAATCCTGAACAAAATTTTCGACCTTATCAACAATCTCTTCCAACTGCATTGCCGAAATCGGACGTTTTTCGCTCGCCCGCATCAAACCAGACATTATTTTGCCGCGTTCAAATTTTTCACGTCTGCCGTCTTTTTTAACAACCATATACGGAATTTCGTCAATCCGTTCATAAGACGTAAAACGCCGTTCGCAACCCAAGCATTCACGGCGACGGCGAATCGAATCACCGTCTTTCGCTTCCCGTGAATCAACTACCTTATCTTCTAAATTTCCGCAGAATGGACATCGCATAATTTTTGTTAGTGGTAAGTGGTGAGTGGTAAACGGTAAGTTATAAGAATGATTTTTCACTTACCATTTACCACTCACCACTCATTTCATCCCCGTTTCCATTTCCTCAACCGCGTGTTCGGAGTCAAGTAAATTTCTGAATCCTGAAATGCTTATATCGCCACGCAGAAAGTAGTATAACCCAAAAATGATCGCGGGTGCGAAATAAACAAGGTGCATTGCAATCGCCGCCGCCCACGCCTGTTCGCGTGCGATTCCTAAAAATATCAGACTTTTTGCCGTGGCGGTGTGAAATGCTCCCGAGGCTCCGCCCGGTGTCGGCACAAGCGAACTGACTGCCGCAAAACCCATTATAAAAAGTGAATCACTGAAAGTCAGCGGTAAATTAAAAGCCAGTAAAACCAACCAGGTCGGAAGTGCGATTGCCAGCCAGAGCATAATTGTCCAAAATACAATTGAGACGACCATCCGCCAGTCGTGCAAAACTTCAAGGGCTTTGGCAAGTTGTTTTAGAATACTGATGATGATTCTTCTGATTTTCGCCGGAATGAATTTTCTATCCGTTAGCTTTTCCGCCCAAGCGATTACTTTCGGCGAAATATGATGGTAAACAAATAGAGCGACGAATCCGAAAACGACTCCGACGAGCATTAAATTCCCGATCATTTTTACATAAGCGACTTCGTTTTCTTTGCCCGTCGGGACAGAAAACCAGATTAAATTTACGGTAAAAAAACAAATTATTGCGGCAAAATCGAAAATTCTTTCAACACCCAAAGTTACGAGTGCCGCCGAAGGTCGGACACGCTTATCACGCATCGGAAGCCACATCGGACGCACGATCTCGCCTGCCCGCCCGACAAAAAATACCGCCATAAAACCAACCGTTGTCGTCGCAAAAAGTTCTTTGAGAGAACTTTCTGTTATCGGCTCAAGCAACACCTGCCAACGCTTAGCCCGCAAAAGATAACCCAGACAAATAATTAAAACGGCGGAAATTATATAAACCGCTTTTGCCTGTTGGAGACTCTGACTGACTTCATGCCAATCGAGATTTCGCCCGAAAAACCAAAATATAAATACGGCGAATAAAAAGAGTAAGATAAATTTTATATACTTTCGCAAATTATTGATTTACTTGCTTGATGAACTTTTTGAACGTCTGTTCTATTCTGGAAATGTTTAGTAAATTAAAATTCGTTATTTTCGGACTACCCCGCAGCAAGCTGACGGGGCATTCGCCCGAAAATTAGTCGGTCAAAGCACCGACTACCACGAATTTTCTAAGAACAAAGAACTGTCGCCCTTTCA
>MWWE01000007.1_pt1 | contig 35045 bp, 22 predicted proteins | sample 1047301 | NCBI WGS metagenome assembly MWWE01 (sample SAMN06349973, study PRJNA376086) | soil metagenome | isolation source: MS1-1 sample Antarctic (ecotone) soil | place: Antarctica
ACACGACATTTACCGCCGAATTTATAAGAAATATCCGTCGTGAATGTCCTTCGATTCGTCTTGTTTTAGGTTGGTGCGGGGCAGGCTATTTTGATTCATCTGTTTTCCGCGAATGGGATATTGCTCTTTCGTGCATTCCCGAAATGGTTGCGGATTTTAACAAAAAAGGCATCCGCAGTTTTCACGTCAATCACGCTTTTGCTCCGCGAATTTTGGATAAACTGGATTTAGAATCTCCACCGAATACGGATTTTGCTTTTATCGGTTCGATTGTCAAACACAATAAATTTCATATCGAGCGTGAACAACTTCTAATTCATTTGGTCAAATCTACAAATCTGCAAATCTGGGCGGATTTGGAACGTCCGACATTCAAACAGCGTTACAATACGTCGGCTCGCCGAAAGGTTTATGATATTGTAAATGCCGGAAAAAATGCGGGAGTTTCGGAAAAAATTTTGAATTCGTTACCGTTTGTGCGAAAAGTCGCAAAATGGGATTCGCCGCCGAATTTGGAACAATTTGTTGATGAACAAATTCTGCGTCGGACGCATCCGCCTTTGTTCGGTGTCGAGATGTTTCAAAAACTGCGTAACAGCCGCATTGTTTTTAACAATCACATAGACGTTTCGCCCATTAGTGCTTCAAATATGCGTCTGTTTGAAACAACGGGTGTCGGGGCGTGTTTGATAACCGATTGGAAGGAAAATATTTCGGATTTATTTGAACCGGACAAGGAAGTTTTGACCTATCGTTCAGCAGAAGAATGTACCGAAAAAGTCAAATATCTGTTGGAACACGAAGACGAGCGAAGTGCGATTGCTGCTGCTGGTCAACGCCGAACTTTAAGTGAACACACTTTCGACAAACGAACCGCACGAATTGACGAAATCATCCGCAGAAGTTTAACTTCTTAGATTATAAAAGCATTTTAAAAAGAATTTTGTAATCTGAAAACAGTCAATATATTAATGAAACCCATTATCCGAGTTAAAAATTTAAGCAAGCAGTATAAAGTCAGACTTGGTAAAACTCCATTTCCTACTTTTAGAGAGTCAATTGTCAACTCTTTAAAATCTCCGCTCAAAAAATTTGGTAAAAATAATAGTGAAAATTTCTGGGCATTACGTGATATAAATTTTGAAGTTGAGCCGGGTGAAGTCATCGGAATAATCGGACGAAATGGAGCAGGTAAATCGACAATTCTAAAAATCCTTTCCCGCATCACCGAACCAACGAAAGGCAGAATTGAAATTTATGGTCGAGTTGGCTCTCTATTGGAAGTAGGAACAGGATTTCATCCGGAATTGACCGGCAGAGAAAACATATTTCTAAACGGTGCCATCCTGGGAATGAAAAAAAGCGAGATAGTTAAAAAGTTTGACGAAATAGTTGATTTTGCTGAAATTGAAAAATTTATTGATACGCCCGTCAAACATTATTCGTCAGGAATGTATACACGGTTAGCATTTGCTGTCGCCGCTAATTTAGAACCTGAAATTTTAGTTGTTGATGAGGTTTTGGCAGTTGGCGATGCCGAATTTCAGAAAAAATGTTTGGGCAAAATGAAATCGGTTTCTACTCAGGAAGGTCGTACGGTTTTGTTTGTCAGCCACAATATGTCCGCCGTTTCTAATTTGTGCCAAAGAGCTGTATTTTTAGAGAAAGGGAAAGTAGAATTTGTCGGAGACATAAGCGAAGCAATATCGTTATATATGGAAAGAGTAGGCACATCGGAAGTTTATTTCGCTGATGAAGTAGTTACATATGCTGCGGTCAAACAGGTCGGAAAAGAAATAGAATTAAGTGTCAAATACGAAATGCCAATACCGATTACGATGCCACATCTGGGATTCAGCATTATTGATATTTTGGGCAATCCGATCTGCGGGACAAATCCGAAACACGACAAAGTTCCGCATTTGCCCGTTCCGCAAAAAAGTGGTAGTGTGCAGGTCAGCGTAAAATATCCCCAGTTAATTGATGGAACTTATCGCCTGTCAATCTGGTTCGGAACGGAACGAAAAGATTATTTTGAACAAGCCGAATGTCTTACTTTTGAAGTTTTGGGAATGGTCAAAAACCAACACAAAAATTCTGCCGCTCACGGTTATGTTCATCCGAACTGCAAGTGGAGTTTCGATACGATTTAATTTCCACTTTTTTAAAGAGATTCGTTTCTAACGGATTATATATAAATCATGCGTCTTCTGATTGTCTGCAACACAGAAATAATACATTCTCAATCATGGGTTGATTTATTCATGAACGATGACGAATTTGATGTCAGAGTTTTTGCTCATAATAATCAGGTTGATGGACCGTATCCACCACAACAGTGGAAAAAACCGACATATGTTTTAGAACATCCGCAAACGTCACGAGGAAAGTCCGAAGTAATCTCGCTTTTTCCAAAACACTCAAAGTTTTTTTCAGCTCGAATAATTCCTCGAATTCCGCTGAATAATTGGTATCTTAGACGGATAATCAACCAATGGAAACCGGACATAGTTCACGCTCTGTCTTTAGTGCCCGTCAGCTATTCTCTGTGGCAAGCGTTAAGTAAGAAGAAAAGAAACCACCCACTTTTTGTCGTTTCTTCATGGGGCAGCGATATTTACATGGGTAAAGACATAGCTATAGATATTCCGAAACTGAAAGAAGTTTTAAGCAATTGCGACGGCTTTATCGCCGACTGCCGACGCGATATGCAAAATGCTTTTAATCTCGGCTTGCCGGAGGAAAATTTAGCCTTTGATTTTGCCATCCCCGTAACCGGAGGGCTTGACCTTAGTAAAATTACGAACAATATACCGATTGAAAAAAGAAATATTATACTGCTTCCGAAGGGTTATGAGTTATTTGAAAACAAAATTTTTTCTGTGTTGGAAGCATTAAATATGCTGTGCGACAAACTCGACGGTTTTGAAATTCATATATTAACGGCTTCGGAAGATGCTAAAAGGTATCTATCGTTAATGCCGGAATCATTTAGAAAATACTGCCGAATTCACGGACTACTACAAAATACTGAAGTTATAGATTTAATGCAGCGTTCTCGTGTCGTTGCCGCACCTTCAATTTCAGACGGTTCGCCGGTTGCTTTATTGGAAGCAATGGCAGTTGGGAGTCTACCGGTGTTTTCACCGCTTGAATCAATCAAAGAATGGATCGAAGATGGTAAAAATGGACTATTAGTTCACGCTTTACACCCAAATAAAATTGCACAGGCTTTAGACAGAGCATTATTCGATGATAGATTGTTTAATTCGGCGGCAGTCATAAATCGGGAAATCATTGAAAAAAGAGCGAACAGACAAATTATCAAACCGCAAGTAAAAAATTATTATAAACTTTTGTTAAACAAAAAAGGATGAGAAATTTCCTAATGTAAAACCAAGCCAGGTTGTTGGTGTTCAGAGTTCAAACTTTAGTTTGTAGTTTTCGCCAGCGAAGCGAGGCGAAAACAATCGTCGCAATCTATTATTCACTTTTGCAACCGTTTCGCTTCGCTGACGGTTGCAACAAACTGAAGTTTGAACTCTGAACACGGATACCAACAATCTTCGCAGTTTTTACACTAAGTTTTTGCAGAGGTAAAATAGGTATTTGACGGTACACAATAAACATACCTCTCTCGAACAGCAGTTGATTAATTCGTTCGGAATGGAGATTTTTAGACTCCAATTTACTCTAAGTCAAAAATTTAAATTAAGTTATATTATATTATTCTATCGTGCGTAACCGCAATTTGAATATTTCAATCTGAATCGCTTACGTTAAATTTATTTTAGATCCACTTAATTACAAAATGAAAAATTTCTTAAAAAGCCTTCTACATCGAAAGCTGATTTTTCAAAAAACTTCTGAACCGGCTAGTTTTATGGAAATCGAACGTGCCGAAAGGATTTTTTATTTGGAATACTTGCGTGAAGATATGATAGTTTTTGATGCCGGAGCAAATGTCGGTGATTTAACTTTGCTGTTTTCTCGTTTTGCTTTAAATGGAAAAGTCCATGCTTTTGAAGCGAGCCGTGCCGCCTTTGAAAAACTCGAAATAATTTGTCGGACAGCTAAACGTCGCAATGTAATATTAAATCATCTGGCGTTAGCTGATGAAAAAGGGACAATTAAGCTAAATATCTATGACGATGATTATTTAGCTTTTAATACTCAAGCCGTGAGAGTGATCGAAGAATCGGGAAAAGCCGTCGAGCCGATTGAAGTTGAAGAAGTTTCCGCCACGACGATTGACGATTACTGCAAGGAGTACAAAATCGAACAAATTGATCTGCTGAAAATTGATGTCGAAGGGGCGGAATTTCAGGTTTTAAAAGGTGCGAAACAAATGCTCGAATCGCAAAGCATAAAATGTATCGCTTTCGAGTTCGGTCAGCCGACTTATGATATGGGAAATAGTGCCGAAATGATTGAAGATTTGCTTGTAAACGCAGTTTATCAAGTTCGCAATTTGATAAAAAATGAACCCGTTTTTCCCAGACGCGAAAATCCCGAAGGTGTTTATTCTATGCAGGTTGCAACTCCCGCTAAAAAATAAATCAGTATGTGTCAAATCAAACCAAACTTGGAAATACCGGAACGCGAATGTCCTAAATGTCGCTCGACATTAACGGTAAATGATTGCCTAATTACAGGAATGCGTAATCTAGCAGACTTGAATTGTCCGAACTGCAAAAGCGAATTTTACGGCGATCTGCCGGCGGGACAGGCTTTATTTTCACCGATCTTGATTAATAAAAAATCGGGTGAAGTTTATGACGATTATAACGCCGAATGGTTTTCCGAATGGTTAAGTGAATCTTATAAAAACCGAACCGAAAAACCGCTCGGCTTTCAAGTGCGGAAGTTTTCTGAAATCAAAAAAAAGGTTATTCTGCTAAATTGTCTCGATACATTATACGGTCATTCCCTGCTCAAATTGCTCAATGCACAACATTATATTAATAATCAGGAAGATTTCAGCCTGATAGTTTTGATTCAGCCTTTTCTCGAATGGCTTCTGCCCGAAGGAGTTGCGGAGGCGTGGGTGGTTGATATGCCTTTGCGAGATGGAACTCAATGGAATGATTGGTTAGCGGCGGAAATTAAAGAACGGCTTAAACCATTTGCCGAAGTTTATTTGAGTGTTGCCTTCTCGCATCCGCACCCGGAAGATTTTGATATTGAACGCTTTACAAAAGTTTTACCTTTTCCACTTGAAAACTTAGGCAAACATCAGAATAAACCTGTAATTACATTTATCTGGCGTGATGATCGTTTGTGGGAAACGACGGAAACTTCGTCAACACTCGATAAAATCAAACGACGATTGGGAATTTTTCAAGAGCAAATTAATGAGCAAAAAAGCAAAATTATTGAGTTTGCCGAATCTATGCGTGAAAAGTTTCCGCTGCTTGATTTTGCCGTCGTCGGTTTGGGTGAAGCAAAAGGTTTGCCAAATTGGATTTCGGATTTAAGATTGAAAAAATTAGATCAGGAAACGGAGCGTAAATGGTGTGAGCGATATGCCGAAAGTCATATAGTTATCGGCGTTCACGGCTCGAATATGCTTTTGCCGTCGGCTCACGCAGGTTCGGTTATCGAATTGATTGATAAGGGGCGTTGGGGGAATTTTTTGCAGGATATTTTGTTTCGCTACACGGATGCACGCGAAATGTTTTTTCGTTACCGCTTCGTTTCGCATTCGACTTCGCCCGAAGATTTGGCTCGTCTGGCTTCAATCATTTTGCGATATGAAGATTTTCGACGTTTGATGAGTCCCGAATTTTGTAAGCATCGGGAAGAATATGATTTTGAAAGCTATCTGACTTACGGAAAAATAAGACGGAAATAACAGGAAGAAAGTTTGTGTGCGGAATTAGCGGAATTATCACAAAAGAAAATTTAACGCCCGATTTGAAAGCGGCGGTTTTGCGGATGAGTGCGGCTCAGATTCATCGCGGACCGGACGGGACGGGGCAGTTTTTTGCTGAAAATGTGGGGCTTACATCGCGTCGCCTGAGTATTATTGACTTAGAGGGCGGGTGGCAGCCGCTTTATAACGAAGATAGATCACTGGCACTCGTCATCAATGGAGAAATTTATAATTTTGTCGAACTGCGAGAACGCCTGAAAGCATCGGGACATAAATTTTTGACCGAAGCGGACGGCGAAGTTATTCTGCATCTTTACAAGGAAAATCCGGCGGATTTTATCAGACATTTACGCGGAATGTTTGCATTTGCTTTGTGGGATGCAAAACGTCAGCGTCTTATTCTGGCACGGGATCGGATGGGCGAGAAACCACTTTATATATATGAAACGGACGGACAAATTTTGTTTGCTTCGGAGTTAAAAGCTCTTTTGCAATCGGGACTTGTAAAATTTGAATTAGATTCGCGGGCGGTCAATCTATATTTTCACTTTCAATACGTTCCCGAACCTTTGACGGCAATCAAAGGCGTGCGGAAGTTAGACGCGGCACGGATGTTGGTCGTTGATGCGAAAAATTGGGAAATCGAGGAAAAAACTTATTGGAAATTGGAAGATGCTCCGCCTTTGCAAGGAAATCCGCAAGAATTGATCCGGCAAAAGCTCGAAGAAGTCAGCGAATTAATTGTCCGCTCGGATATGCCCGTCGGCGTGGCTTTGAGCGGCGGTTTGGATTCGAGTTTAGTGGCAGCATTTGCAAAGCAGAAACAGCCCGATCTGTGTGCATTCAGCGTCGGTTATAAAGGTCGTCCCGAATCTGATGAGCGACACGATGCAGAAGATTTAGCAAAGTTTTTGAAAATTCCCTTTTATGATATTGAACTCGACACATCGTCAATCGTGGATTTTTTTCCAGAATTAAATTACTGGCGTGATGATCCGATTGCAGATATTTCCGGTTTCGGTTATTACGCCGTGATGAAACTTGCCCGCGAACACGGAGTTCCCGTAATGCTGCAAGGGCAAGGGGGCGACGAATTATTCTGGGGTTATCCGCAAATGCAGGCAGCGGTCAGTGAAACTCTGAAAAAAGCTGAGTTGCTGAAAAACCCCTTTTCGCAAAAATTGATTCAATCTGTTACTTTGCAAAAACCGGGAGATCGTTCAGTAAAAGCTATTTTAAACTGGCTGAAAAATTTGGGTGGCGTACGTTCTGGCTGGCAAAGTGTAAAGCAGAGCCTCGGAACTCCCGACGAATTTGTTTTTTTCGAGAAGTTATCCGATTTTGTCATCGCATCTGAAGAAATGCCGGAACTTTACAGCCGAAATTTTGCTGAACAAATCAAACCTGATGAAGCATCATCCATTTTTGATTTTTCAAGTAAGTGGAATGAAATAGAAACGACTTTAACAGCTTTGGCTTGCAATACATATTTGCGTGAAAACGGGATTACGCAAGGTGACCGTTTAGGAATGGCTTCCTCAGTCGAAATGCGTTTGCCGTTAGTAGATTATAGATTTGTTGAAACAATCATCGGTTTACGAAAAGCACAGACAGACGCAAATCTGCCGCCGAAATACTGGCTCAAAAAAGCATCTAAAGACATTCTTCCTGAATGGGTCATTAATCGCCCGAAACGTGGATTTGCTCCTCCGACACAAAAATGGCACGAAGCACTTTTTGCGAAATATGGTAAGTCTTTGGATGAAGGATATCTGGTGCAAGCAAATGTATTAAGTCGTGAAAGCGGACGTGATTTAGCAAAAGGAGAATTTCCTAATGAAGCGATTACACCGATTTCATTTAAGGCATTAGTTCTCGAACAATGGTGTCGGCAGATGGAAAATACTTCTCAGAAAACAGCAGAAAGGAGTGTTATTTGAAGAAAAACTTACGCATCGCCATAAATGCTCAAATTCCTTCCGCGAGCGGTTCGGGGGGACTCGAAACTGTGTTGCGAATATTGACCACTTTCGGGCAACTTGAAGGTGATGAAGAATATGTATTTATCGGTCATCACGTTGATTCACAATGGCTCAAACCGCTTTTAGGTGAACGACAAATATTAGTTTCCGCCCCAATGCCGATGGAAACACGATCTAACGGAAAAGAAATCCTTAAACGTTTGGCATCACCTTTGTTGCCGTTTGCACGAAAAATTAAAAAAATTGTTTCACCTACTCAAATAAAATATGACATCCCGCATTCAAATGGATTTTATGAAAGTTTAAATTGTGATGTAATTCATTTTCCTTATCAGGATTATATTTACTGTGATGTGCCAACTGTTTATAATCCGCACGATCTGCAGCATCTCCATTATCCGGAATTTTTCACACCGGCAGAGATTGAAAGACGGGAAAGCATTTACCCGTCGGCTTGTCGTGCGGCGGATTTTGTTGTTGTCGGATCGCAGTTTGTAAAAAATGATGTAAGGCAAAAATATAAAATTGATTCGGACAAAATTCAGATTATTCCCTGGTCGCTTCCTGAAAAAACGTTTGATGTTTTCACGGAAAAAGACGCTCAAATTTTGCTTGAAAAATATAAATGTCCATCGCGTCCATTTATTATTTATCCGGCAATGACCTGGGAACATAAAAATCATATACGTCTGCTTGAAGCTATTGCATTATTGCGTGAACGTGATAACCTGGAGATTAATTTGATTTGTACCGGGCATAAAAATGATTTTTATGCCCACATCAAAAAGCGTCTGATTGAATTAAATCTTGAAGATCAAGTTAAATTTACCGGAATTGTCGAATATGAAGAATTGAGCATTTTGTATCGGCTGGCACAATTTGTGATAATTCCGACGCTTTTTGAAGCCGCCAGCGGTCCACTTTTTGAAGCGTGGCAACACGATGTCGCCGCCACCTGTTCGACCATTACTTCCCTGCCCGAACAAGCCGGTGATGCCGCACTTTTATTTGATCCTTTTTCCGTCGAAGAAATTGCTGATTCGATAATGAAACTAGCAGCCGACGAAACTTTTCGTGCCGAACTCCGTGTTAAAGGAAAAAGGCGTTTGCGGGATTTTGACATTGAAAATACGGTAAAGGCTTACAGAGCCGTCTATAAAAAAGCCGCCGGTATCGCTTTGGACGAAGAAGAAAAGAATTTATTGAATCGGGATTCGATGAGCGATTATCATCGAAAATAGAAGTGGTAGCGACGTAGTTTGGTATGTTATCCTTTCACTATCGCTCAGGATTCTGACTTTATCTTGAATGTATGAAAATATACAGTATTTTATTTGATTTCGATATATCGTTCCTTAAAATAATTATGCTCGGAGATAGAACCTTTTTAATGAAATAAATTCTTTCTCTATGCAACTAAATAACATTTAAATTGTAAGTTATTATTCTTACAATTTAATAAAATAATAAAGGAATAATTAATTAAAATGATAAACATAAAGAAAATAGGAATAACGTCTGCAATCTTTTGGATTTTAATGACGGGTGTCTTATCGGGTTGTTCACAAAACACCGGTACGGAAACAGCGACAAGCGATAATACAAATCAAACGGTAACTACGAGTTTGAATAATGATAATATATCCGCCCTTCCGTCAAATACCTCAAATACTATGACACCGAACGGCAGCGACACCGCGACCACTTCACCGAATGGTTCGATGCCTGAAGCGGGTAATGATTCGGTGCAAACTGCGGATAAGCAAAATCCGACCGACAGAAAGCCGACACAGCCGGTAAAATCTCCGACTCCGATACAAAGCACCGGGGCTCAGGATATGTTTTTATTCGTCCAAATAAGAGGAGCGTTAAATGCGGATAAGGAACTTGGTGATGCCGTTACCGTCGAACTCAAGGAAGGAAATGTTATCCTGACGGGAAAAGTTCCGAGTGAAGAACAAAAGAAAAAAGCGGAAGAGGCTGTTCGCAACGTCAAAGGCATAAAAAGCATCAAGAATAATCTGCGTGTTTCATCGTAGTTTTAACATTTTGACAGAAAAATAATTTAGCAGTAACAGGAATTAAAAATAATGAAAAAAGTAATTTTAGCTTTAAATACAATCGTTTTATTAGCATCGGCAAGTATCGGTATTCACGCTCAGGAAGGCAAGAAAAACGATAAGAACAAAACAACAACTATTGACGCTTGGCGGCAGGCTTTGCCGCAAAGTGAGGTAAATCCTAACGATTTGCCAGCCCCCCTAAATGAGCCGCAGGAAGTTGAAGAAAATGTTGAATCGGCGGCGGAAATCGAAAAGAACATAACCGGACTTGAAATGAAATTGATGACGGCATTAAAACAAGGCGATTCGGCAACGCTCAGTTATCTGCTGGCGGATGATTTTGTTCCGGTCGGAGAAATGTTTAACGATTCTCAAGCGGATAAATTAGCTTATATAAATTGGGCTTCAAAAAATTCAAACCTTAAATCACATAAATTGGATAAAATAATAGTTCGTGTTTACGGAACGACCGCCGTTACCACCGTTCATTATAAAAATCAGGAAAAAGCAAACGGTTCATCTATAAACGAAGATTTTATAGTTACGGATGTTTGGGTTAAACGTGGAAGTTTGTGGCAGGCGGTATCACATCACATAAGTCGGATACCGAAATCTCAATAAATTTTTTAAGATACATAAAACCGTTTTAGGTAAAAAGGCTGATTTTTAATGTCAAATATAAGGCATTTCAGCCTTTTTTATTTTGCTCTCTTGACGTATGACCAGTCAACTGCGTAACTTTTAAAGGCGTTTATCAAAAAAAATTGCTTCAGTTAGAACTGAAAGTTATGAACGGGAAAAACAGTAAAATTTACATCGCCGGTTCAAGCGGAATGGTCGGTAGTGCGATAAAAAAACATCTGAAACATTCGGGCTATGATAATTTACCGGGCAAGACTTCAAAAGAATTAAATCTTATTAATCAAGCGGAAGTTGAAAATTTCTTTTCACGGGAAAAACCTGAAATCGTCATTCTCGCCGCCGGAAAAGTTGGCGGAATTCTTGCCAACGACACATACCGGGCGGAATTTATTTACAACAATTTAATGATCGAGGCAAATGTGATTCACGCTTCCTATAAAAATGCGGTTGAAAAACTTATTTTTCTGGGAAGTTCCTGTATTTATCCGAAGTTTGTAACTCAACCGATAAAGGAAGAAGAACTTTTGACAGGCAGTCTTGAATCAACAAATGAGCCGTATGCCATCGCTAAAATCGCCGGAATAAAACTTTGCCAAAACTATTACCGCCAATACGGATGCAATTTTTATTCAGTAATGCCGACAAATCTTTACGGGGCTCAGGACAATTTCAATCTGCAGAATTCTCACGTTATTCCCGCCCTTATACGCAAGTTTCACGAAGCAAAAATCAATAATTCTCCAAAAGTGTTTTTGTGGGGAACGGGTTCGCCGCGAAGAGAATTTTTGTATGTTGATGATTTGGCTGAGGCATTGGTTTTTTTGATGGAGAATATTGATGCCGATGATATTTACGGGCAGAACATTTCACATATCAATGTAGGATTTGGTGAAGATATTGAAATAAACAATCTCGCTGAATTAATAAAAGAGATAGTCGGATTTCGCGGAAAAATTGAATACGACACGACAAAACCCGACGGAATGCCCCGAAAACTTTTAGACAGTTCGAGATTGAATCAACTAGGCTGGAAACATACGACAACACTGGAAGATGGTCTGCGGAAAACTTACGACTGGTTTCAGCAGACACATTCAACTTCCGATGCGAATTAAATCCAAAAACGAGATGTATTAAAAAATAATATTCATACAAAACGAACTTTGATTAGATAAAAGCAAAGTCGAATTGCTCCTGATGAATAGTTTTGTCCCCGGTTAAATCAACCACGCCGAGATAGTCTTCGATCTCTTCCAAAACTTCGCTTTCAGAAGTTCGCAGAGTTTCGGCAACTTCCGGGTGAACCCGCAAGGTCGTGTGCCGGACATCGCTTAAATTTTTCGATAGACTTCTCGCTTCATCCAAAATTTCATAACAGACGGTTTGAGTTGATTTTATCCAACCTGCACCCTCGCAATAATTGCAAGGCGAACAAAGTGTGCGTTCCAGGGATTGTTTAACACGCTTGCGGGTCATAATTATCAAACCGAAATCGTTAAATGACAGAACTTTTGTCGGCGATTTATCATTTGATAAATTTTCCTGTAACTCTTGCAAAACCTTCTGACGGTTGCGGCGGTCTTCCATATCTATCAGATCAAGAACAATAATTCCGCCCAAATCCCTTAGGCGAATCTGCCGCGAAATTTCTTTGACCGCTTCCATATTCGTTTTGGTGATCGTATCTTCGAGCCGCTCATTGCCTTTACCGACAAATTTGCCGGTATTGACATCAATTGCGATCAAAGCCTCGGTTTGATTTATCACCAGATAACCGCCCGATTTTAACCAGACGCGATGCTTTAAAGCCTTGTCAATTTCGCCAGCCACGCCGTAGGTTTCAAGAATCGGTTTGTCCGATGTATGAAATTTCACACGCTTGACCATCTTCGGCTGAATGCGGTTTACGAATTCAATCGTCCGTTGATATTCTTCTTCGGAATCCACACGAATCGCCGTAAAATCATCGGAAAGCTGATCGCGTATCAGACGTTGAACAATATCCAAATCCTGATGGATAAGCTCCGGGGATTTTGCTTGTTCCGCGTCTTTTCTGATCTCGTTCCAGGTCTGCGTTAAATAGCGTGCATCATCCCGTATGTCATCCTCGCTTTTTCCCGTTCCGGCGGTTCTGACAATAAATCCGCCCGAAGGAATGTTTTCACCTTTAATGACTTTTTCCAGTAGATTTCTGAGCCGTCCGCGTTCCTTGGCGGATTCGATTTTTCTGGAAACGCCGAGATGCTCGATCGTCGGCATATAAACAAGGTATCTGCCCGGCAGAGCGATGTGCGAAGTTATTCTTGCACCCTTGCGGGCAATCGGTTCTTTGGCGATCTGCACCAGAATTTCTTGTCCCTCGTGAAGCAGATCAGAAATTTTCTGCTGTGATTTCTCACGTCTCCGGTTGTTTCTACGCCCATTGCCGCTGCTGCTTGAAGATTTTGAAAATTCCGCAGACTCAATCGCATCATCTGCCGTAATTGTTTTATCGGCATCATTTGATTTATAACCTTTATCTTTATGGGTTTTGGTTTTAGCCGGGTCTTTTCCGGCTGAATCCGTCGGGGTGCGGCGGCGACCTCCGCGACTTCCGCGGCGGACAGCCATTTCGGAAATTTCCGTGTTCTCCGTTACGCTTGCCTCGCCGTCTTCCAATGTTTTTTCAGCTGCATTTTTTACATCGGATTTTCTGCTTCGTTTCCCGGAAGTTTTTCTGCTGCGGGCTGATTTTGTTTGTTTAGATTCTGTTTCTTCCATATTTTCTTCCGATTCGGAATCTGCTGCGTCTTCAGTTTTTTTGGATTTTCTCCCGCCCGTATTTTTCTTTGCGGCAGTTCCTTTTCTGGATTTTGTTGAGCGTCTTCTTTTTGTTGTTTTCTTTTCTTTTGTTTCTGGTTCTGAATTTTCTTCAGTTGATTCGTTTTCGTCGGAGTCTTCCTTGTTAAGGGAAGTTTTTCTGCCGCGACCTGACTTTTTTTCGCCTCTGCCGCGTTTTGATTTTGTCCGGGTTTCTTCTTCCTCATCTTCATCAGCAACCCTTTGAAATCTGTTTGCTTGATCGGAAACCGAATCAATTAATGAACCGACTTCAGCAGAATCCGAACTTTCCATATCAAATTCAATCGCCCGGACTTTATCAATAATTGCTTCCTGCATCATTGCATCTTTGAGCATTTCGCCGACATCAGCGTTCTCATCTTCATCAACGATTCTCTCAAAACCCGAATCTTCAAATTCAAAAGTAGGAACGGGACGTAATCTGGATTTTTTCGATTCTTTCGTATTTTCCGATTCAGCTATTTCATCCGAATCATCCGATTTATCTAGTTTACGTTCATACGTTTCCTTTTTAGAAGTTCTGTGTTCTCTCTCACTCTCTCTTTTCTCTCTTTTCTCTGCCTTCTCATCTTCATCTCTTTTATCTTCATCAATTTTCCCGCGTCTGCCGCGTTTTCGTTTTGATGTTTTTCTTTGTGAAGACTCAGAATCCTGAGACTTATCTTGTTCTTGTTGTGGTTGTTCTTCCTTTACCTCTTCAGCATCCGCAACGCCTTCTATTTCGGCTTTTTCCTGTGTATCGTCAATCTGCTTATCGCGTTTCAGACGCTTAGTGTGAATTTCGTCCGTCGCTTCTTTATCCGCTTCATCGGGTGATTTTTTCTCTTTAGATTTTTCCATGACGATGCGTTCGATTTCTTCTTCTTCATCAAAAAAATCCGAAACATAAAGAAACGCATCACGCTCCAAACCAATATCCACAAACGCCGATTGCATTCCGGGCAGAACCCTCATCACGCGACCTTTGTAAATATTCCCGACGACACCGGCATTCTCCACGCCGCGTTCGATATAAAATTCCGTAACCTGACCATTTTCGATAATGGCGATCTTTTTCTCGCGTCCGTTGACGCTGATAATCATTTCTTTCGACATATTGTAAAATTTTTCCTTATTTTTGAAAGGATTTGATACAAAAAATTAAGCGGAGTTTTTAAATGGATGAAAAGTTTTGTAGTTCTGCTTTTTTTGATTTCACAATAAAAACCAGCAGGTAACTTTTTTATGAAGAAATTTTATAAACCAAGACTTTCACTCAAATATTCAGAGCATTAATTGCATTTGTGAATAAATTTTATTGTAAATTGATTCCTTGAAAAAGGAATTTTGAGTTTTATCACGTAGAACTTAGTATATGTAAAAAATCTATATTACTTTCAAATTGCAGGGAGCTTCAAACTTGCTTATAAATTGAGCTGCAACCTGCCGAACATTAAAAACGGTAAACTTAATAAATGTAAAAATCTTTAAATCTATTTATTTGCCGAATGTTTTCTAAAAAATCTAAAAACTATAATTTCAGCAAACTTTAATCAGTATAAATGTTTTTTGTCAATTGGTAAATCAGAAATGAAACAATTTATCACTCTCCGCCATTTACCATTTACCACTTACCGTTTACCATTAGAGAAATATGGAAGTTTATTTTCAATTAATCAACGACGCAGAAAGTTTAAATGAGGCACTCGAAGAACTCAAAGGCGAGGAATATTTAGGCTTCGACACGGAAACAACCGCACTCGATCCGTTTGATGGATTTATCAGACTTGTTCAATTAAGCAACGGCAAAAACACGATTGTTATTGACTTAAAACCGTTTATGGACAAAGGCGATTTGAAAACGATGCCCGAACTTTCGGGCTTGCGTGAACTACTTGCCGCCGACAGACCGATCAAGATCGCCCACAATGCAAAATTTGACGCAAAATGGACTTTGCATCATTTAGGAACTGAACTCGGCGGGATTTTTGATACGCTTCTCGCCAGCCAATTAATTGCCGCAGGCGACCAGGATCGAAGGCATAATTTAGCGGAAGTTGCGGGTTATTTTCTCGGAACAGAACTCGACAAAAGCGAACAGGTTTCCGATTGGAGTGCTGAAGAATTGTCGCATTCGCAGATCGAATACGCCGCCAAAGATGCCGCGATTATGGTTTCTTTGCGTGAAAAAATCCTTGAAAAATTGAAATCTGACGGTTTGATTCAAGCCGCAAAATTGGAATTCGACTGTGTTCTGCCAATTGCCGCGATGGAATTGAACGGCTTTTATTTGAACGCGGAATGTTGGCGTGAACAACTTGAAAAAGTAAAAGCCGAACAGGAAAAAGTCGCCCTCGAATTGCAGGGAATGCTCTCGGCGGGTGTCGCTCAGGCTTCGCTTTTCGGTGTCGCGGAAATAAATCTCGATTCAAAAAATCAGGTTACGGACGCTTTAAAAAATCTCGGTGTTCCCGTTCCCGAAACGACACGCGGTTGGCAACTTCAGCCGCTTGCGGCAAAATATCCCGTTGTCGAAAAACTTCTCGAATATCGCGGCGTTGCCAAAAACATCACGAGTTTCGGCGAAACTATTTTGGAATTTATCAATCCCGAAACCAAACGAATCCACGCCGACTTCCGCCAGATCGGAGCTCCGACGGGGCGTTTTTCCTGCTCAAAACCAAATATCCAGCAAATTCCGCACGGCGAAGAATACCGCAAATGCTTCCGTGCCGAAGAAGGAAATAAATTAATAATCGCCGATTATTCACAAATCGAATTACGCATTTTAGCCGAATTTTCAAACGATCAAAATTTTATCAACGCCTTCAAATCCGGCGAAGATTTCCACGCCACCGCCGCCGCTCAAGTCTTTAATGTCAAAACCGAAGACGTTACCAGCGACCAGCGAAGTTTTGCCAAACGCCTGAATTTCGGCGTGGTTTACGGCATCGGCTCGCAGAGATTCGCATTGATGACGGGCGTTTCAAACACCGAAGCTGAAAACATTATGCGTCGCTATTTCGCCACCTATCGCGGACTCGATTCGTGGCTGAGAAATGCCGCAAACCGTGTCATAAAAGAAAGACTAGCTCGCACCGCCTCCGGCAGAATGATGCGTTTCCGCTTCGACGAAAATGATTATAAAAAAACCGCCTCCGCCAAACGCAACGGCAAAAATATGCCGATTCAGGGCAGTTCGGCTGACATCCTGAAACGTGCCTTACGCCTCCTACACGAAGCAATTTCAGGAACTTCCGCCAAACTCGTCAACATCGTCCACGACGAAATAATCGTCGAAGTAAAAGCCGAAGAAGCCGAAAATATTGCAAAATTATTAGAAAAAGCAATGTGCGACGCGGGCGAAGAATACGTTACTAAAGTTCCCGTAAAAGTTGATGTGGAAATTTCGGATGAATGGACTAAGTAAAGTTAAAAGTAAAAATAAAAATAAATTTGTAGCATTCAAAACCACAATTTCTTATTTTATCTTTTATCTTTTTACTTTTGCTTTTCTTCTTTAGGACTTAAATTCTCTTGTATTATTTTTAATAAAAGAGAAAATTGCTGTCAATATTCGCTTTGAGCATATTCAAAAACTCCCCTTTATCTAACGCCTAATCTTACCTTTCCATAATCAACGCACAATATAAAACATATAATCCGTTCTAACTTCATCAAAAAACTTTTCTGTATCAGTTTATTTTACATGTTACTTAAAGTCTGTGGATATATCGTCTGCATTAATTTAAATTTTCTCTATGACTATCCAACAAAAATTTGGCGAAAATGTCAGAAAAATAAGACTTCAACGAGGCATTTCTCAAGAAAAATTAGCAGAGTTAGCAGGACTTCACAGAACATACATAAGTTCTATTGAGTTGGGCAAACGCAACGTCAGTTTGCAAAATATTCAAGCCTTAGCTTTTTACAACTCAATCATAAACAATTTGACCAATTGCTTTCCGAACATTCTCCTGTTTTGAGAACCATTAAAGGACACGCCTTTGAAGCGGTGTTTGACGAAATTGTGGAATATAATGGTCATAATGTTGAGGAAATTGGCGGAGATACAAACGTAGATAGAATTGTTAACGGTCATACATTACAACTGAAAACGCCAAATGCTTCGGGAACGAAAGGTTTTAATGTGGAGTATAAAACTCACAAAACACACGGAGCAAAATCGGAAAAGGAAGGAATGTCTTATTATCATTTGGTAGAAAAATTTCCCGATTTTTTAGTTGGATTGATTTCTTATGAACCATTACAAATCATCTTTCTTGAAAGAAAAATTTTAACTCTTCATCCGAAAGACTTGAACTATGTTAAAAGTCCTTTCAAAATTTCTTGGGAAAATCACGGTGGACTAAACGCTTTTGATAAAATCGGAATTACTGATTTTAAAAACAATCCAAGTGTTTATACTGCTACGTCAAAAGAACTTTTACCCAAATCGGCAAAACTTTTAGGTCTGAATACTGAAATTATCCTCAACACAATATTGCGTGAGAGCAATTTCAGAATTTGGGATATGTCAATTCGCGGTTTTGCCAAAGAAATGGCATTTAAAGTTTTCCTTGACAGTTTTAATATCAAATATTTGCCGCCTGAAAATTCACAACGCACCGACGCAAGAGCAAATAAATCCGACTTGGTTTTAATAAATAATTTGACTAAAGAAATGGAGTTTCTACAAGTTAAAGGTTTATCCGTCAATAACTGCAAATTTCTCGGAAAGCAGTCAATCGTTGCTATCGAAACTCAATTAACCAGAGGGCGTGTAAATGACGATCCGACGCAAAGCCGTCTTTATTATTTTACTGATTTTGATTGGCTGATTGTCGGACTTGAGCCTTGCTTGGCAAAAATGTTTCGGCGGGAATGTGAACTTTTGCCAGAATTAGAATGGGAATTTTACGCTGTTCCGACAAAAAATCTTAAATCTCATTCGCGGATGAAGCATCGTTTAAATTCTGTTCAAAAATTTACTTATCTTGATTTTCAAAAATATAAAATATCAACTCAATGGATGAAACAATGGCAAAAAACTAACTAAAAAGTTCGGCTTGTACCGGACGAACGATGACATTGTAGTTTGTAATTACAAGTTCATTGCCTTTCTCACGGCTTTCACCTTTTTTGTTGGCGGTGTTGTATAGCCAGCTTAATTCATAAATATTTGCCCAATTATACAACTCGCGGATTTCTTCGCAATCATCGTAAGAAAGACAAAAATAAAAATTTGTTCGGCGTAAATTCTCCACTAATCTCAAATGATCTTTTTCAACAAAGGATTTTTCATAAGCACGCTTTTGGTCGGCGTGAAAATATGGCGGATCAAGATAAAGCAATGTATTTTTGCCTTTTGGCACAGCATTAATAACATCTTCAAAATCAAGATTTGTAACCGTTACATCTTGCAGTTTTTCGCCTGCTTTCCGAATAAAATTTATCCAATTCGGCGGCGGTGAACTTTTTCCTTCTTTGTAGCCCCAAGCCGGTTTATGAATAATGCCGGAATAAGAAGTGCGGTTTAAGTAAAATGTTTTGAAAGCCACATCGCAAGACGTTTGCGGTTCGTAGCTTTTAATTTCTTTGTGTCTTTCCCGGCTGGCAGTTTCGCAACCTACTCTTTGACATAGACTTTCTCTTTTTTGTTCGCTTGCAATAGTTTTATAAGTTGTAATTAAATTCGACTCCAGATCATTTATCCAGTTAAATTCAACTTTTTGTTTAGCAAAAAAAACACTTCCGCCGCCGATAAACGGTTCTCTGTATTCGACCATTAAAGGACACGCCTTTGAAGCGGTGTTTGACGAAATTGTGGAATATAATGGTCATAATGTTGAGGAAATTGGCGGAGATACAAACGTAGATAGAATTGTTAACGGTCATACATTACAACTGAAAACGCCAAATGCTTCGGGAACGAAAGGTTTTAATGTGGAGTATAAAACTCACAAAACACACGGAGCAAAATCGGAAAAGGAAGGAATGTCTTATTATCATTTGGTAGAAAAATTTCCCGATTTTTTAGTTGGATTGATTTCTTATGAACCATTACAAATCATCTTTCTTGAAAGAAAAATTTTAACTCTTCATCCGAAAGACTTGAACTATGTTAAAAGTCCTTTCAAAATTTCTTGGGAAAATCACGGTGGACTAAACGCTTTTGATAAAATCGGAATTACTGATTTTAAAAACAATCCAAGTGTTTATACTGCTACGTCAAAAGAACTTTTACCCAAATCGGCAAAACTTTTAGGTCTGAATACTGAAATTATCCTCAACACAATATTGCGTGAGAGCAATTTCAGAATTTGGGATATGTCAATTCGCGGTTTTGCCAAAGAAATGGCATTTAAAGTTTTCCTTGACAGTTTTAATATCAAATATTTGCCGCCTGAAAATTCACAACGCACCGACGCAAGAGCAAATAAATCCGACTTGGTTTTAATAAATAATTTGACTAAAGAAATGGAGTTTCTACAAGTTAAAGGTTTATCCGTCAATAACTGCAAATTTCTCGGAAAGCAGTCAATCGTTGCTATCGAAACTCAATTAACCAGAGGGCGTGTAAATGACGATCCGACGCAAAGCCGTCTTTATTATTTTACTGATTTTGATTGGCTGATTGTCGGACTTGAGCCTTGCTTGGCAAAAATGTTTCGGCGGGAATGTGAACTTTTGCCAGAATTAGAATGGGAATTTTACGCTGTTCCGACAAAAAATCTTAAATCTCATTCGCGGATGAAGCATCGTTTAAATTCTGTTCAAAAATTTACTTATCTTGATTTTCAAAAATATAAAATATCAACTCAATGGATGAAACAATGGCAAAAAACTAACTAAAAAGTTCGGCTTGTACCGGACGAACGATGACATTGTAGTTTGTAATTACAAGTTCATTGCCTTTCTCACGGCTTTCACCTTTTTTGTTGGCGGTGTTGTATAGCCAGCTTAATTCATAAATATTTGCCCAATTATACAACTCGCGGATTTCTTCGCAATCATCGTAAGAAAGACAAAAATAAAAATTTGTTCGGCGTAAATTCTCCACTAATCTCAAATGATCTTTTTCAACAAAGGATTTTTCATAAGCACGCTTTTGGTCGGCGTGAAAATATGGCGGATCAAGATAAAGCAATGTATTTTTGCCTTTTGGCACAGCATTAATAACATCTTCAAAATCAAGATTTGTAACCGTTACATCTTGCAGTTTTTCGCCTGCTTTCCGAATAAAATTTATCCAATTCGGCGGCGGTGAACTTTTTCCTTCTTTGTAGCCCCAAGCCGGTTTATGAATAATGCCGGAATAAGAAGTGCGGTTTAAGTAAAATGTTTTGAAAGCCACATCGCAAGACGTTTGCGGTTCGTAGCTTTTAATTTCTTTGTGTCTTTCCCGGCTGGCAGTTTCGCAACCTACTCTTTGACATAGACTTTCTCTTTTTTGTTCGCTTGCAATAGTTTTATAAGTTGTAATTAAATTCGACTCCAGATCATTTATCCAGTTAAATTCAACTTTTTGTTTAGCAAAAAAAACACTTCCGCCGCCGATAAACGGTTCTCTGTATTCGTCGTGTTCGACACAACAGATAAAAGGCAAAAGTTTTTTCAGAGCATAAAACTTTCCGCCCGGATACCGGAACGGAGATTTTACCGAATCTGGCAAACGTGCTTGCAGTTTCCCCGAAGCATAAAAATCGGGAAAATCTCTGACTTTTTTTGTTGAAAAACTGGTCATTGAAAATCAAATTCTAACTGTTTACCAATTTCATAATTCGTTATGACTAACTCAAAACCCAACCGCCGATTTCCCATTTGAATATTCGAGTTTTCGACTCTATAAATAAATTTAAGTTCATGAATATTCGCCCATTTATACAATTCTCTGATTTCCGGCACATCGTCATAAGTTAGAAAAAAGTTATGTGATGTATTTTTCAAAGATTCGCATAATCTTAAATGATCTTCATATTCAAAACCGTTTCGATAATGTTTGTTTTTCGGCGGATTAAAATAAGGCGGATCGGCAAATATTAAAGTGTTTGAGCCTCTCGATTCTGCATTTATCACATCTTCAAAATCCTTACTTGTAATTTTTACATTTTCTAATTTCTCTCCGCAAGGAACTATTCTTTCGTGCCATCTTTCCGGCGGCAAACTTCTTTTCGGGCGATAACCCCAACCCGGAGAAACCATTTTTCCACTAAAAGAAGTTCTATTCAAATAATAATATCGGTAAGCAGTTTCCAATTCATTTGAAGGTTGAAATTCAAACATTTCACGCCAACGCTTTTTAGAAGCAGTTTCAACTGACAGCATTTCAACTAATTTTTTCCGAAGTTCTGAAGATTGCAAAACTTTATAAGTTGCAATTAGTTCCGAATCAATGTCATTTAACCAATTATTTTCTACTTTCGATTTACTAAAAAAAACCGACGCACCACCGGCGAAAGGTTCACGATATTCGTCATAATCAATATTTTGCCAGAACTGCCGCAAAATATTGATCGCATAGAATTTTCCGCCCGGATACCTGAAAGGAATCGGATGTCGGCTTCGGTTTTTGCTAGCCATTTAAGTTAGGATTATCTACTTTAACTGTTATGTCAAATTAATCGAAGCGGATATAAATATATTTTTTTTCTGATTCTTCAAATAATTTTCCAAAGCCATATCAATATCCTGATAAAGATTGTGGTGAGGCATTAAATCAAATTTAAATTAACCTTTAACTCGCCGTTGCTTCGCTTTGTTCTTTGCTGTTGTCAACATACAAAATTTTCGTGCAGCTTTCGCAGGTGTAGATGTTGTCGGTGGTTTTTAGTTGGATGACCATTTGTTTGCGGAGTTTCATAAAACAGGCACTGCACGAGCCGTCAATTACTTCGGCGACGGCGACTCCGTCGCGGCTTCGGGTAATCAGGCGGTTGTAGGCGTTGGCGAGTTTTGGGGAAACTTCTTTGAAAACGGTTTCGCGTTCGGTTTTTAATTTCTCCAATTCTTTTTGGTCGCTTTTGAGTTGCTTGTCGAAATCGCTTTGAGTTTTTTTCCAGTCGCTTTCGAGATTTTTAATCTCCTCGCTTCGTTCATCTAAAACTTTATCGGTTTCGTCAATCGTTTCGAGCTGTTCGAGAATTCCGGTTTCGTGAGTGGAAACCTGTTTGTTCAAAACATCCGCTTCACGCATTGCCGCTTCGTATTGCTTGGTGTCGGTGGCGGTTGTTAAATTGCGGTTTGCCCGTTCAAGCTGAATTTTGGCATCGGCGATCTTTGTTTCGAGTTCTTTTTTCTTTTCCTGTGCTTCGGTTTTTGTATTTTGTATTTCCCTAATAGAAGAAGCGTGCTGATCGAATTCTTGTTCGAGTGTAGCACGCCTTTCTTCTGCCGTTTCAATGTTTTGTTTGAGTTGTCGAATCCTTGTATCTGTTTTCTGCAACTCGACTAATTTAGATAATTCTGATTTCACGTTTATTAAAAATCCCCCGTTAAAAAATAGCTTTTTAGAAGTAAATTTCATTTTACATTAGATTTGGCTAAAATAAAAAAGCTGTTTGAAAACTGTAACGCCAGCGTCCCGCTGGCTGTCCTGTTCGCGTCCCGCGGACAGATTCAATTCTGAATAAATTCAATATTGAATAAACCTAAAGTTGAATAGGCGGCAAGATGCCACCACGACAGCCGCCAAGATGGGGGCGTTACATTTTTTTGAAATTTCCAAACAATTTATCGGCTATCAGCATCGAGAAAAACCTCAAAATGTTTGCGGAAACTACGCATATTAAACGATGCCCGGTTTGTTTCATCTACGATTGAAAACCATTGCGGTTTGTCTTCATATTTTAGTAAAACGAGTTCTTCATTCATCTTGCCGAAACCGAAATGCTTAATGTTTGCACACACCAAAGCACCGCCGGGCATAAAATTATCGCTCGGATTCTGAGTCCAACCTGCTTCGATGGTCAGACATCTTATTCCCTGTTGAAGTTTTAGAAGCGAACCGCTTAGATCCGAATCGCCGAATTTGAAGCGGTGTTTTTCTTTTTGTTCAATCTTGATATTTGCACCGTGTTCATTGAAGGCGAAAACTATTTCGAGAACCGTATCGAAAAGCCATTTGATACTTTCCGTACGAATCTTATCGTTGGAAACTCTGAGCGATAAATAATCGGCGATGTCAAAACGATTCGTTTCTTTAGCGTGTTCGATGGCGGATTTTATATCCTGTTTCCAAACTTCATCAAGTTCGCTCATAATTTTCGGCATAGAAAGCGGCAATAGATAATGGATAACGGATAACGGATAATGTTATTATCATTTTGAAACAACTAGGCGGAAAGGTAAAGCTATTATTTACATCATCCGTTATCCATTTTCAATTATCCATTATTATTCAATTTATTTTATGAGATATACAGCTTTAGTATTAATAATTACCTTGTTCTCGTTTACATTGTTTGCCCAGACTCCCACAACAAACATTTCAGAGAATACCAACTCAAAGATAAAAACCAAACCCAAGCCAACGAAAAAGGACGAAAAGGCGGAACTTGAAAAAGCGATTGCTTTGACGAATGCCACCGAAAGAATCGCGGCACTGCAAAAATTCATTATTGATTATCCCGAATCAGAGGAAAAATTCCGGGCGTTGGAATTAATCGTCAGTGCGAGAGCGGAAATTGCCGCCGAACAACTGCGTTTGAGTCAAACGGAAAAAGGCATTGAACTTTTTAAACTCGCCGTGCGGGAAGCTCCGACTCCGGTTTCCGATAAACTTTTTGAAAGTATTATTCTGCAAATTCCGACCAATGTTTATCTGCGTGGAGAGAGAATTGCAGCTTTTGATATTGCCAAACTCATCGAAGAAAAAATCGGCGATAATCCGAAACAAATTTTAGGTCTGGCGACATTTTATTTGGGAATCGAATATTCTACTGCCGCCCGTGAACTTGCCGAAAAAGCCATTGCACTCGAGCCGGAATCCGCCGTTGCTTATCAAACTTTAGCTTTGGCAAACCGCATCGGATTCAATCTGCCGAAAGCCGAAGAAGCATACACAAAGGCTTTGGAACTTAATCCCGATTCCGTCGTTTCAAGAAGAAGTCTGGCGGAAATGAAACGGGCGATGGGAAAACCTGATGAAGCAATTACGCTGTATCGTGAGGTTTTGAAAAAGAATGAAAAGGATGCGGCGGCGAAAACGGGTTGGATACTTTCACTTTTTGATTCCGGCAGACGAGCCGAAGCCGAAGCCGAAATGAAAAAGGAACTTGCCGCAAATCCGAAAAATGTTCCTCTGCTTGTCGGTGCGGCGTATTGGTATGCGACAAAAAATAACGGCGAAAAGGCGGTTGAATTAGCAACGCAGGCTGTAAAAATCGAGCCCCGCTACACTTGGGGATATATCGCACTCGCCCGCGGATATATGAAACAAAATGATCCGCTTGCCGCCGAATCCGCACTTTTAGCGGGACGGCAATTCGGGAATTTTCCGACGATCTCATACGAACTTGCACTTGCTCAAAGTGCCGCCGGATTTTACAAGGAAGCCGCTGAAGAACTCAAGCAAACTTTTACGATTGAGAACGGAAAAGTCGTCGCCAGCCTCGGCGGGCGTGTGGTCGCCGAAGGTGATAATTTTATCGAACTGCTTTCGCTGGAAAGAAAAGCCGGAATTTTTGAAGCGACGGCGGCAAATGATCTTGAAACCGCCGAAAAATTAAGAGCCCTGCTTGAATTTGAAAACAAACTCGATGCAGAATTGCTCGATGAACCGGAATTAGCAAAAGCCGCCGAAAAATTTGCACAGGGAAATGACGCGATGAAAACTCATCGGGATTTATATGCCGCCAATCGGCTTTTGGATAAGAAAGCAGCATTACCGAAGGCTTTAGAATTAACAAAAACTGCGGTTGGCGGTGTTGAATCAGCAATAAATGCTCCGAATCCCACAACGGCTGTTTTGGCAGATGAGCTTTATGAAGCAAGAACTTTAGCAAAAAGCAAAGGACAAAGTATTGCTGTGCCGGACATACCGACCTCAACTCTTTCAAAAATAATTCGCGGCAGAATTGAGGAAACCGCCGGTTGGACATTTTATAATCAAGGAAATTATGAAGAATCTTTAAACAAATTAAACCTGGCAATGAGTATTCTGCCGAAAGACAGTGCCTGGTGGCGTTCGGTGCTTTGGAAACGCGGAATGGTTTTGACGGCGTTGGAAAAACCCGAAGCAGCACTTGATTCATACATAAAAAGTTACGCCAGCGAAATAGCCAATGGCGAACCTAGTTCGGGCAAGAAAATTGTCGTCGAAGCACTGTATCAAAAAATCAACGGAAATCTGGACGGTTTAGAGGACAAACTGTCTGCTCCGCCCGCAGCCGCGTCTGACAAAAAAACAGTCTTTGTCAATAAATCCGTGACGGACGAAAAACCCGTAACCTCACAAAAATCAAATAAACCCATCCCGAAAAATGTCCCGATAGCAAAAACTCCGGTTGAAACGCCTTCAAATAAGCGAGAGATTAAAACCGTTTCTGAAAAAGTCCCCGAACAGGAAAATCCGGCAGAAAAAATTGAACAAGTGGACGATTTAATGGCAAATCCGGCGGAAGTTGCCGTTAATTCTGAAACAACTTCTATCAAATCAGAAGTTACTTCCAAAACATCACCATCGCCGATTCTTAATGAGTCAACCGATGCCAAAAAACTTATAGCAGATACGGCTAAACCTCCAACCGTTATAAGTTCAGCAACCGAAAAAACCGATGAGGAAACAACAAACGCACTCTTTGAGCCGATTGTTATTAATGTTCCAAAAACAGATATTGGAACATCCAAAAAAGCAGATAAACAGATAACGGAAAACTTAAAAGATAATGCCGTAATAAACAAAATTGATTCCGAAGAAAAAGCTAAAACAACATCAACCGATGAAACAGGAATAACCAGACTGAGAGTTATTATAAGTGATGAAGACAAACAAAATGCTGCGGAAATCACGGAATGCAAAATTATAGTCAGTCAGGAAATCGTTTCGATAATCAATAACGGCGGCAATCTCGGAGTTCTTGTCGGATTAAAAGACAGAAATGATCCCAAGAATATCAAAGCCGTTTCAAGCAGTCCTGAAGACATAGAAGTTATTTACGACCCGGAAGTCGGCGGAGTCGACGGTCAAGCATTTTTCCTTATAAAATCCGTCAGCACAAAAACAGGTGCGTTCATGGTAGCTTTCGATACACCCTGCGGGAAAAAAGAGATAGTAGTTAAAGTGCGTTAGTCGTTTGTCATTTATCATTTATCATTTATCATTTAACAAAATATGGAAATTGATAAATGATAAACAATGAATAATAAATCTTACAGAAGCGGCTACGTTGCCCTGATCGGTCGTCCAAATGCCGGAAAATCAACGCTTTTAAATCATCTGGTCGGTGAGAAGATCGCTGCTGTTTCCAACAAACCGCAAACCACACGCCATAAAATTCAAGGTATCGTAACCTTTGAAGAAGGACAGATAGTTTTCGTGGACACGCCCGGCGTTCACAAACCCGGCTACTTGCTCAATCGCCGTATGATGTCGGCGGTTCACGATGCAATTTTGTCAGTTGATCTGATCGTTTTAATGCGTGATGCCGCCGTTTCAACCGGAAATGGTGACAGATTCGTTTTGGATTTGGTCAAACAAGCTGAAAAATCTGCCATTTTGGTTCTCAATAAAATAGATAAATTACGCGACAAAGCAAAACTTCTGCCGCTCATCGAATTTTATTCAAACGAACACGAATTCAAAGAAATAATTCCAATTTCCGCATTAAAAGGCGAAGCGATTGAACTGCTTCTAAAAGAAATCATCAAACATCTGCCCGTCGGCGATCCGCTTTTTTCCAAAGATGAATTGACCGATCAATCTTTGCGAATTCTGGTCGCGGAAATGGTGCGGGAAAAAATTCTCGAAACAACGGGTGAGGAAATTCCTTATGTAACGGCGGTTATCACGGAAAAATTTGATGAATCCGATCCGAATTTAACCCGTATTTACTGTGCAATTTATGTTGAACGTAATTCGCAGAAACGTATTATTATCGGACATCAGGGCAAAAGAATCAAGGACATCGGAACAAAAGCCCGTCGGGATATAGAAAAATTACTCGGTAAAAAAATTTACCTCGAACTTTTCGTCAAAGTCGTTAAAGACTGGAGAAATCAGGAACGAAACCTTAATGAAATCGGTATTGGCAAACAAAAACCTCTATAACAAGCCAAAAATGATTTTTATTGGCATGCAAATTGCAGGTTGAATTTAATAATAGAAAGTCCCGGGAGCAAAAATATGAAAATTATTAAATTACTAACAACTTTACTTGCAATTACCTTATTTTTTACAGCTTGTGAGCAAACCCAAACTGAAACTCCCAGACCACTTATTTCAAAGTCGGACACCGAAACAACCGCATTAACTGAATCCGACAATAATTATGATGGCGATTATTGGGCAAAAGACAATTTGGATTTACGAGCGGTGGCAAATCTTTTGGAAAAGTCCGATAGTGCCGAAGATTTTGAATATCGTTTAAATTCCGATAACGGCATAAATAATCTGGACTTGAACGGCGACGGCTATGTTGATTACATAAGCGTTGCCGAATACGATGACAGACCGGACAACAGACGTGGTTTTTCATTATTTAACAAATTTGACGGCAATGATATTCAGGAAATAGCAACGCTTATTTTTGACCGCGACAGAACAGACAGACGCGGAGCAAGAGTTTATTTGACCGGAAATGAACAAATTTACGGGAGCAATAATTTTTATGAGGGAAACTGGCTGGATAAAGGTTTAAGCATTGCCAACTGGATATTCAGCGACCGTGATGATTATTACCGTTCGCCTTATTATTATGATAATTATCCTGACAATTATGATACGTATCGCGTGGTTGAAACTCCCGTTTACCGTGATAGAATTACCCAATATATGGTAAATCCGGCAATGACCAAAATCACAACACCGACAACGAAAATAAAAATCAAATCCCCGTATGCCGGCAGATCATATAACGGAATTTATGCAAGGTTAGCCGAACCAACCGAGGAGCAAAAGATTTTCTTTGAAAATAATCCAAAGCCGCCGAAATTTAAAGAGCAAAAAAATAATAGGAAATCTGAAAAAGCGGATAAAGCGGATAAGGATTTTGACAAATCAAATCGGGCTAAAAGAGATAAATTTGAAGATATTGAAGATAGACGAGAAAACAGAAGTGCAGACAGACGAAACAATAATCCGTCAGCAGATAGAAAAGCGAACAAGGACGAAAAACCTGAAAAATCAAATAAAGGTAAAAATGACGATTCGCCGAAAAAGTCAAAGAAAATGGATGACGCTCCGAAATCGAAAAATAATGATAAAGGCGGCGACAAAGGCGGTAAGAAGAAAGGTAAAAACTAATTCATCTGCAAATTTTAAATTGATATTCGATTGTCTTATTCCAGGCAATCGAATATTTTTTTTATGGAAATGAAAAACAAACAAACAATCTGGTATCAGGTTGAGGTAAAAGTTAAAGCCGGATTTGAAGAAGCGATTGAGTTTGCTTTTAATGAACTTGAATCAATCGGTAATGAAATTAACAATCTCGGCAAAAAATCAATCGAAGATATTTGCGTAATCGGTTATTTTAACAAACTGCCGAGTGACGAATTAATAAAAAATCATCTGCAAACAGCACTCGAAATTTATAATTTTCCAAACGATTCAATCATAGATATTTCCAACAAAGAGGTTGAAAACAAGGATTGGCTTGCCGAATGGAAAAAGCACTGGAAACCAACCGAAACGGAAAAATTTATCATCGCTCCGCCCTGGGAAAACGTCGAAAACCCAAAAAAAATAATCATCCGCATCGAGCCGAATATGGCTTTCGGAACGGGAACGCACGAAACGACAAAACTTTGTCTGCGGGCGATTGAAGAAAATTATGAAAGCAGTATGTCTTTTTTCGATGTCGGAACGGGAACAGGAATTCTGGCAATTGCGGTTGCTAAGTTGAGAGTGGAGAGTAAAGAGTGGAGAGAGAAAACAATTCCTACTCTCAACTCTCAACTCTCAACTCTCAACTTAATTGTCGGATGCGACACGGATGAAGATTCAATAAAAATTGCAAAGGAAAATGCAGAACTTAACAACACAATAGAAATCGAGTTTTACATCGGTTCGATTTCGCAAAAAACTTCAAAATTCGATTTCGTTTGTGCAAATGTTACGGCTGATGTAATTCTTCCGCTTTTGCCGCTTCTAATTGCAAAATCTAAAAAAATTCTGGTGCTTTCGGGAATTTTAGTCGAACAGAAAGATTTAGTTTTAAATGAATTAAAAAAACACAAAATAGAAAATGCAGAAATCCAAACCGACGGCGAATGGATTTCCATAATAATTAAAGCTGATATTTAACTAAAAATCCGGGACAAAAGTTTCCTAAATAATTTATCATTTTTCAAATTATCCATTTTCCGTTTTTCGTTATCCGTTGTTAATTGTCTTTTTGCGGCGGACGTGCGGGTGGAATATCGCCGTCGTCGGGAATTGTCAGAATCGGAATTCGTTTCTTAGGGTTTATTTTTATAGGTCTTGAGCTTAAAATCGGTGGCAGTTTCGGAATGTCAATTGTCAGCGGCGAAAGCGATTCCGAGCGTTTCAAAATTGCCCCGCCGCGTCCCGCCGTCCAGAGATTTTTTCCACCGCGATAAACAACCGTTTGCAAAGTATTAGTCGTGATATTCGGCTGAATTTCCCACGTTTGTCCGCCGTCACTTGTCAATAAAACTCCGCCGTTTTCACCAACCACAATCGCACTATTTTCGCCGAAAGCCGTTACGTCATAAAGATTCGTTTCGACCGGTGCTTCGCTGTCTTCCCAAGTTTCACCACCATCGGTCGTCCGCAAAATCGTTCCTTTCCCGCCGACTGCAAAACCGAATTTTTCATTATAAAAACTAACTGAGTATAAATTTTCGGGTAAATTTGTTTTAATTTGCTGCCAAGTTTCGCCGCCGTCAACGGTTGTCAAAATCGTTCCTTTGTCGCCGACGATAACTCCGCGTTTTTCGTTCACGAAAACTACATCTTCAAGCCAGTTTCTTGTTCCCGAAATAAGTTTTTCCCAATACGCTCCGTTTGTTCGTGAACGCAAAATCGTTCCTTTTCCGCCGACGGCAAAACCCATTTTTTCATCAACAAAGAAAACACCGGATAAATCTTCTTTCGTTCCTGAAACAGCTTTTCCCCAAGCCGCTCCGCCATTATTTGTCCGCAAAATTTCGCCTTTATCGCCAACGATAACTGCCATTAGATCGTCATAAAATGAGATTGCATTAAGATTATCTTCAACGCCCGAATAAACGGGAAGCCACAATTTTCCACCGTCATTCGTTATCCAAATTCTGCCCCGCGAGCCGACCGCCCACCCGATGTCGTTATTGTAAAAAGCCAGATCATTAATATCTTCACGTCCGCCGCGACTTAAACGCTGCCAGCTAAAACCGCCGTCATCAGTGCGAACGATCAAGCCATCATCGCCAACCGCCCAACCGGTAAATTTATCGGCAAAGTGCATTGAGATGAGCTTCGGATTTGTCCGCACATTAAACGGAAGCCAAGTTTTCCCGCCGTCGCCCGTCAGCCAAACCTTGCCGCTGCTGTCAGTCATAAAACCCTTATTTTCATCGGCAAATTCCAGCGTCAGCAAATCCGCACGGCTGTAAATATCTATCTGTTCCCAAGTTTCGCCGCCGTCTTCGCTCCGCACGACGCATCCGCCGTAACCGATGGCAACAATTTTTTCCGCCGATAAAAATCTTGCCCCCGTCAAAAGACTTTCGCTGCAAGGTTGGCTCGCTTTCCAATTTTTACCGCCGTCTTTTGTTATTAAAAGTTTGCCGAGAGTTCCGACAATGACGCTTCTTTCCGCGTCCAACGCCGAAACTTTCAGCAGATGATTTTCGACACCGCTTTTTTGTGCAATCCAAGTCAAACCGCCGTCCGAAGTTTTCAAAATCCCGCCGTAAGTTCCGACAACCCAACCCGTTTTAAAATCTTCGCCCGTAAAAGTTATGCCGTATAAATGATCTTTCGATTCAATCGGAATTTTTTTCCAGTCTTTCCCGCGATTATCGGTTGCAAAGATCGTCCCTCTCGCCCCGACAATAAATGCGTTTTTATCATCTTTTACAAAAACATCGGAAAGCGTTGTATCAAACGGCGTAAGTTGTTTTTCCCAATTAAACCCGCCATCTTTCGTATATAAAACCGTGCTGTCCGCACCGACGGCAAAGCCCGTTTCCTTATCTTTTGTCAAATGAATCGAATAAAGCGTATTCCCCTGCGGATTCGGATTCTGCCACTCCCACCCGGACGGACTTCTTTTCTGAGCAAAAATTGAGCCACTAAGAAGGAGAATAATAAAAATGGAAAATGGAAAATGGAAAATGGAAAATACTGAATCAAACCTTAAAAATTTCGTCACAGGAAAAACCAAAATACGATTTCTCTTTCTCGCATCCTGACTTTTATTTTCCATTTTCCATTTTCCATTTTCCATTTTATACATTTTCTTAAATCTCCGTTACTCCAATACTCAAAACCGCTTCGTCCATAAAATCTTCGTCAACCCGTCCGAGTTCGGCGGTTTTGCGGGCGATGTCGTCGGCGACTTCCTGCACATCATGTCCCGAATGACCTTTTACCCATTCCCAGGAAATTGTATGCTTTGCCGCCACCTTATCTAAATTCGCCCACCAGTCCTGATTGGATTTTTTCCGAAAATTTCCAAGCATCGTTTGCACGACATACCGCGAATCGCTAAACACACGAACTTTGCAAGGTTCTGATAATTGTAACAACCCGATTTCCGCCGCCGCAATTTCCGACTGCTGATTTGTCGCCACGCCCAAATATTTCGCAAACGCCCGCCAATAACCTTTATAACCCAACAAAGCACACGCCCCCGCACGGGAATTTTTCTGCCCGTTCCCAAGCGATGAACCGTCGCAAACTATTGTAACTTCTTTCATATATTACTGTAATTCAATCTATAAATGCCACTTTGCCTGAAATTCTGGTGAGGAAACTTTTATCAAAGTTGGAGTAACAAATCTTGCCCAAATAAACGAAAGAAATAATCCGATAAAGAAACTTACCAGACCTGCAAACAAAATGTTACTTACTAATCCTGAATAATAATATCCTCCGCCAAAACAAGTTGAGAAATAATAAGTAAACGGAAATCCATCAAACGAACTTCCAACACCGCCAAATGGTTTATGTAAATTGAATAGATCAATAAATATAGGCTCAAAATGCCATATTTTCATCGTAGCGACGAAATAAATGAAATAACTCATCACAAATGAAGTAATAAATATTTTGTGCTTAATCAGTTTTTTCATAGCTTATTCCCCATCCTCCTCCGCCCGAATGGTAATCACATTATCCACATAACCTTCAAAGGTGTCGTCGTGTGAGATGACGAAAAGCTGGTCAAAGGTTTGTTTTTCGGTGATTTGGCTGATCTGTTCGGCTAATCTTTCGCGGCGTTCGATGTCCATATTTGTTGTCGGTTCGTCAAAAAACGCGATGCGGACATCGGATAATTGTTTCAAAAGTGCCAGCCGAACCGCCAGAGCCGCCGACATTTGTTCGCCGCCCGAAAGATTTTGAAACGGGCGTTCATAGCCGTCTTCTTCCAGAACGATGCCGTAATCTTCCGTCCAACGCAAAGTGTGTTCGGCATTTCCCGTGATCTCGCGGAACATCTGATTTGCCTCGATTGAAACGTGATAGACATAATTTTTCGCCACCTGCGGAGCAGCTTCCTTTAAAGTCGAGCGAATAAACGCCGTCGCTTCGCCGACTTTTTCGAGCTTTTCCTTTTCGATAAAATCTTCCTGCATCAACAATTTCACGGCTTTCAGACGCTTCAATTCCTTATCAATTTCCGCTTCTCGCCGCGTTGCGTGTTCCAGATTCGCTTTCGTTTCCGCCCGTTTATTCTGAATTTCGATCAGATCATTTCGCTCTTTATAATGCTTTTCGCGGTCATAATCTTTATTTACCGTTTCAAATTCAGCTTCAGCTTTTTTCAAATTCTCGCTCAAATTCTCGATCTCTTTTTGTGCCGCTTCAAATTCCTTCAGCTTTTCAGGTAAAGACTTTGCCAGCGTTTCATTAGATAAAAATTCCCTGTGAGCGTTAGCGGTTTCGTCGCGTTTTTCCGAATATGTTTTCCAGTTAAAATCGAGGTCTTTGTAAGATTCGAGCCGTTCGATAATAATTCCTCTGTCGTTATTGAGCCTTTCCAAATTACTCTCGATTTCGGTAATTTTTTCCCGAAAACTGATCTCTTTTGCAATCTCTTTTTCAAGCAATTTAATTTTCTCTTTCGGACTTCCCAAAACATTTAAGTTTGATTTAATTTCGCTAAATTCTTTTTCATTTTCGGCAACATTTTTAACTTGTTCTTTAAGCAAATCCTGTTCATCACGCAGATTTTTCCCTTCCGCAACAATTTCCTCTTTTCGCTTCAAAAGTGTCGGCAAAGCCGCCGCCGCATTTTCCGCTTTTTTTGCCTCTTTCACGACAACGGCGACATCTCTCTGCTTAATTTCAAGCGTTTCGATTTCCGCTTCAAAATTGCCCGTTTGCTGTTTAATATAGCTTTCCAAAGTTTCATTTTTAGCCGCAACATTCTGACATTTTTCCAACAAAATCGGACACAGATTATTTTTTACTTTGTCCTGAAACTGCTGTTCGTTTGCCAATTTCGCCCGAAAATCGGATAGTTGATTTTTAATTTCCTCATCACGTTTCTGATGCTCGGCAAACAAATCGCCTTTTTCCTTATTCGCTTCGGCATATTCGATTTCTTTTTTGTTTTCGGCGTGCTGTTTCCGCAAATTAACAATTTTTGCTTCAAGACTTTTTATCGAATTATTTACCTGCTCGATTTTTGCAATTTCCTTCGCCAGTTCATCCCGCTTTTTCTCCAAATCTTTTTGCTCAACCGCTTTATCCTTTAAACCTTCAACTTCCTTGTGAGCATTTGCAATTTTCTCTAAATTTTCTCTCGTAGTTTTTTCATCAGCTTTGACATTGACGATGGCATTGTCAATTTTCGCTAACTCTTTATTCAACTTTTCGCGTTCATTTCTCTCTCTTTCAAATTGCTTCAATTTCCCCAAAGCGTCCAAATGAATTTTATAATCTACCTCAACTTCCTTGATTTTCTCCGACGCTTTTTTGGCATTTATCTTGTCTTTTTCCTTGTTTGATAAAACAACTTCGGCTCTTGATCTTTCGTTGGAAAATTTATCAAATTCGATTTTCAATTCATTAACTTTCTTTTCAACTTCATCAAAATTCTTGACCGTTTCTCCTCTTTCGGAAACTTCTTTTTCCAGATTTTCAAACGATTCATTCAAGGTTTTCAAATCTTTAGTGATAAATTCCAAATCCGTTTCAAGCTGCTCCAATCTCGCCAATTCGCCTTCCGCACGGGCGATTTTCTCGCGTGCCGTCACAATTTGCCCGTCAATATATCGAACCGTTTCACGCAATTTATCCGCACCTGGCCGATATTCTTCAACCTTCAGAAG